>LULE01001220.1_pt1 | contig 11401 bp, 11 predicted proteins | sample 728231 | NCBI WGS metagenome assembly LULE01 (sample SAMN03860297, study PRJNA289734) | marine metagenome | biome: seawater column; feature: ocean; material: water; isolation source: Red Sea water column Station 192 - depth 10m | place: Saudi Arabia: Red Sea | collected 2011-10-15 | depth 10 m | reverse complement strand
ACGTAATGCTTAATATTAAACCAAAATTTGTTATTCCTGGTCTTGAGGTTGCAAAAGGTGGTCTTATAGCACCAATGCCAGGTAAAGTAATTGATATTAAAGTTAAAAAAGGGAAAAAAGTTAAAATAGGCGATACACTTGTAATTCTCGAAGCTATGAAGATGGAGCATTCCATTAAGGCATCTGAAGATGGAACAGTGTCACAACTTTTAATATCAGTAAATGATCAAGTTGAAAATGGCGCATTGTTAATGATTGTTAAATGAGATGCAGAAAATAAAGTTTGAAAAAAGTAGAATCTTTAATAAGCCTAAGATTCAAACAAAAAGACATACAGAGATAATAGAGTCTCTTGAAAAAATGCTTGAAAAAGGTGTTCCAGATTTAACGATGTCTGAGTTTGCATCAAAGCTTAAAATTTCTTTGAGAACTCTCTATGAAATTGCACCCAGCAAAGATAAATTAATTTTAATGACCATGGACAATATTCTTACAAAGCTAGGTAAGCATGCCCTCGACTCAGTATCAAATATTGAATCTCCAATAAGGAGACTCGAAAAGTATCTATTTATTGTCAATCAAGCAGTTGGTCCAAAATTTGACAGATTTATGAAAGATATTGAAAAGATTAATGGATCCAAGAAAATGGCAGATTATCATGAAAATTTTATATCAACTTATACTGAAAAACTTTTAAATGAAGCTATCGAAAAAAAAGAAATTCAACAAATAAATACAAAGGTTTTTGCAGTGCTCTTTAGTAGCATTGGAAGAGAATTCCTAAATGAAAAAAATAGAAAGTCTATTAGCACAACACCGGATGAAAATGCTAACTCTATCACCTCAATAATACTTAATGGCATTAAGTTAAAAAATTAGATGGAAAAAGAACATATTAAAATTGCAAATTGCAGTGGTTTCTATGGAGACAAGTTGTCAGCAGCTAAAGATTTAGTTGAAGGAGGACCAATTGATGTCTTAACAGGTGATTATCTTGCTGAACTCACCATGACAATACTTTATAGTCAAAAAATTAAAAGAGGTGAGGATAAAGGATATGTAGGAACATTTTTAAAACAAGTTAAAGAGATAGCAGAAACTTGCGACAAAGAAAATATAAAAATTGTGACAAATGCTGGTGGCCTTAATCCAAAATCAATGGCAAATGAAATTGAAAAAATTCTGCAAGAACAATCTTTAAATATGAAAGTTGCATATATTGATGGTGACGATTTAATGCCTAGGATGGAAGAACTTAAAAAAGAGGGTCAAAAATTTACTAATATTGAAAAAAATGTATCCATTGAAAAATCTGGATATATGCCATTAACTTCCAATGCCTATCTTGGTGCTTGGGGGATTAAAGAAGCTCTAGATCTTGGTGCAGATATTGTAGTTTGTCCAAGGGTTACAGATGCAGTTATTGAGTGTGGCTGTCAAGCAACAGGTGGTAATTATTCATTTTTTAAAGAAGTACCAAGTTTTGATAATGTTGGCTACCCTATTGCAGAAATTTTTGAAGATGGAAGTTTCAACATCACAAAACATCCTGGAACTGGTGGATTGGTTTCAAAGGGAACAGTTACAGCGCAATTATTGTATGAGATAAGTTCTCCAGCATACGTGAATCCAGATGTTGTGTCTCATTTTGATACTTTAAAAATTGAAGAGTTAGAGAAAGATAAGGTTCACGTTTCAGGATGTCGTGGTAGCTCTCCACCAAAAGATCACAAAGTATGTATTAATCTTGCAGGTGGTTTTAGAAATGGAATGGAAATTATTCTTACCGGATTGGATATTGAAGAAAAAGCTAAAGTTTTCACAGAAGTGCTGTTTAATTCTGTTGGTGGTCAAGAACAATTCGATGAAGTTTTTATTGAATTACAAAGAACTGATAAAGAAAATCCTACAACAAATGAGCAAGCTATGGCATCGTTAGTGATTTCAGTTAAGTCCAGTAATCAAGAACTTGTGGGAAGGCTTTTCAGTGCAAAGATTATTGAGTTAGCTTTAGCTAATATTCCAGGATTTTTTGCAGAAAGTGGGCCTAAATCAAGTGGACCTGTAATAATATATTGGCCGGCACTAGTTGATAGTAAATATATCACTGAAAAAGTTCATATTGACGGCAAAGAAATCGAAGTTGTGCCTACTAGTCAATTGGATTATGAAGAAATATATTACCAAAGAGAGCCTATATCAATTGATGATGTTGAGATATCTGATCAGAAAGAAATTTACTTTGGCGATCTATTTGGAACGAGATCAGGTGATAAAGGCGGTTGTGCAAACTTAGGGGTATGGGCAAAAAATAACCTCTCATATTCATTCTTGTATAATTTTTTAACTATTGAAAAACTTAAAGAGTTATTGCCTGATTTATCAGAATATAAAATAGAAAGATTTGAACTACCAAATATTAATTCGCTTAATTTTTATATTCACGGTATCTTGGAAGATGGTGTTTCATCCAATAATAGAAAAGATGGGCAGGCAAAATCCCTTGGAGAATATTTAAGAGTAAAAAAAATTCTTGTGCCTGATTCAATATTATTGGAAACTTAATTATGGATAAATTATCTTTAGATGGTCTAAATTTTGAAACTATTTGTCTGGTAGTAGATAGAAAAATTTTAACTATTACATTAAATAGGCCTGAGAAAAAAAATGCCATGAATAATGTAATGATGGATGAGCTTAATTATGCATTGACATACGCAAAACAAGAGGATGCAATTAGAGTTGTTGTAATTGCCGCAAATGGAGATATTTTTTGTGCTGGAGCAGATCTAAGCAGATCTGAATCTGTTTCAAATGTACCTAAGCTTCCTAATGCTGATGACATAAGTTTATCGCTTAGACACCTTTACAAACCTGTGATATGTAAGATTCAAGGTTCTGTTCTTGCAGGTGCTTTATTAATCGTAACAAATTCTACTCATGCAATAGCTGTAAAAGATGCAACTTTTTCAGCACCAGAAATCCATAGAGGTTTGTGGCCATTTATGGTGATGGCAGGACTTTTTAGAGTGATGCCCAAGAGAGCTGGTCTAGATTTTATTATGCGCGGTCAACCTATCGACGCATCAAAAGCTAAAAAATGGGGTTTAATAAATGAACATGTTGATATAGCAGATTTAGATAAAAGAGTTAAGGCACTTGCAACTGAGTTGGCCTCTCTGGCTCCACAAACGATGAAATTTGGACTTGAAGCATATGAAAAACAAGACTCACAAGATTTTAATGATGCTCTTCCCTACCTTAAAGAACAAATTGCAAAATGCTTTGAGGGTAGAGATGCCAAAGAAGGTATTGCAGCATTTTTAGAAAAAAGAAAACCTAACTGGGATTAAAAATTATGGACTTGAATTTTGGATCTGAATATAAAGAGTTTACAAACGAGGTAAAAAAATTCTGCAAAAAATATAGTGGAGTCAATTTTTCTGATTCTGCAAAAGTGCCTCTATCAGCTTCATTTAAATCCAGTGGAATACAAATGAAAAGATCAGACTGGCAAAAAATACTGATAGAACAGGGTTATTTTGCTAGATCCATTCCAAAAGAATACGGAGGCTATGGTGGTGAGGCTGACATTATAAAAAGCAGAATAATTGCTTCAGAATTTGCTATGGCAAAAATACCTCCACCAATGGGTGGTCAAGGGATAGATATGCTAGTTCCAACTCTTCTGGAACTTGGAACTGAAGAACAAAAACAGAAATATATTAAACCAACATTGCATGGTGAAATTATATGGTGTCAGGGTTATTCAGAGCCTAATGCTGGTAGTGACCTTGCAAGCTTGCAGACAAAAGGAGAATTAATTAATGATAATTGGGTGATTAATGGTCAAAAAATATGGACTAGCACTGCACAATATTCTCAAATGATGTTCTGCTTAGTTAGAACGGAGCCTGATGCATCTAAACATGCTGGAATAAGTTATATCTTAATTCCAATGGATACTCCAGGAATAGAAATTAGACCGTTGGTCGATATGACTCTTAATGCCGGATTTAATGAAGTATTTTTTACGGATGTAACTGTACCTCAAGAGAATATTGTTGGAAAAAGAGGTGAAGGTTGGGCAGTTGCGAATGCAACTTTAAGTCATGAGAGAGGCTCACTGTCTGATCCAAATGCGATGATGAATAGGCTAAATTCTCTCATTGAAATAATGAAAAATGAGACAATTAATGGCCAAAAAGCTATCGATAATCCTGTTTATAAAGATAAACTCATGAAAATTCAGGGCAAAGTCATAGCATTTCAATCCAACTCACTGAGAGTTCTGTCTGCAAAATTAAATAAAAATCAAGATACTAAAATTGCTGGAATGATACAAAAACTAAATGGCACTGAATTAAGACATGAACTAGAAGGATTTGCTATTGATGTAATGGGTGAACTTGGAACCCTATATGAAAATAGCCCTAATATTAGAGATGGCGGTTCATGGCAAGTTGCCTACATGTATTTTCTGGGTTTAATTATTGGCGGTGGAACAAGTCAAATTCAAAAAAATATTATTTCAGAGAGGGGTTTAGGTATGCCAAGAGAGCCCAAGGTTCAAAAAGGGGAATAACATGTATTTTGGGTTGTCCGAAGATCAAATTTTTTTTCAAGATAATGTAAAAAAATTTCTTGAGGATAATGCTCCTCTTGATTTGATAAGGAAAATTTCAAAAGGTGAAGATCTAAATCAAAAAAATGAGATTCACTCAGGAATAATAAACTTAGGCATAAATAACATTCTCGTTCCTGAAGAACATGGTGGATTAGGATTAGATCTTTTGTTCGCAACTGCGATTAGTCAAAGTATTGGAGGAGCTGTAGCTCCCCTGCCATATTGTGGATCATATGTCATGGCGCCAATAGCAATACAAATAGGTGCAAGTAAATTGCAAAAAGAAAATATTTTTAATGAAATGTCTTCTAGTAACATAAAATTTGGTATTGCTTTTTCTGAGTATTTTGGATCAAGAGATTCAAGTAGTATTAATTTTTCAAATGAGAAAATAAATGGCAAAACAATCTTTGCTATAGATTGTGATTATGCAACAGATGTTCTGGTATCAGATGCTAGTGGAAAAATTGGCATCGTATCAATCGAAGACAAAAATATAGAGATTGTTGATCTAATTACCGTTACACTGGGTGCTTCACAAGCTATGCTTGATAAAGCAGTTTCATATTCAAAAGAAAGGAAGCAATTCAATCGCGTGATTGGATCGTTTCAAGCTATCAAACATATGTGTGCTGAGATGACTGCAGATCTTGAGCCATGTTACTCATTAGTTTGGCATGCTGCTCATAGCTTTGATAATAATGATGATGATTCAAAATTAATGGCCTGTCATGCAAAATCACATATTTCTGAGGTTGCTAAGATGGTTTCAAAAAAAGCTACAGAGGTTCATGGTGGCATGGGCTTTACTGATCTGCTAGGATTACATTTTTGGTTTAAAAGGATTGGTCTCAATAGACAGCTACTTGGTGCTCCTGAAATCGTTAGAAATGAAGCAGCAAAAGCTCAAGGCTTGTAAAATAAATATGTATTTTTTCTGCTCAATATTATTCATTTTTTCACTTGCAGTTTCATCTGATTCATATAAATCAATTGAAGTCAGTGAAGTTAAAGAAAATTTAAGTAATGAGATTTTCAAAAAACTCTCACGAGAGCATTATGTAAAAAATTTTGATAAAACAGACTTTAATAAGAATTATATAAACGCTGTTTTCAAAAGACTTGATGAAGATAAAAAATACTTTATTCAAAATGAAGTTGACTTATTTATCAAAGAATCAAAATACGAAACTAACAATTTCGATATAGCTTTGGCTTACAAAATAATAAATCTGTATTTTGAGCGATTAATTGATTTTTCATCATTCCAAATTGACTTATTGGAAAACTATAATTTTGATTTTGATAGAGAAGAATTTCTTGATATTTACACTGATGACAATATTTGGCAAGAAGATTTATCACAGCTGAAAGCATTATGGAGGCTTGAGACAAAAAATGACCTTTTAGTATCAATGCTTTCAGACTCTGTAAGTGAAGATCCAAAAATAGATATTATCAAACGTTATAAAAATAGAATAAGAAGAATCAATCAGCAAAAAGAAGAAGATATCTTCTCATTAGCCGTAAATATTCTTTCAAATCAATTTGATCCTCACTCGTCTTATTTATCACCAAGATCTGCTGAGGATTTTGATATGAATATGAGTCTTAAGCTCAGCGGAATTGGAGCTCTTTTAGGTGTTGAGGATGACTATACAAAAGTTATTAGTCTTGTTCCTGGTGGTCCAGCTGAAAAATCTGGAAAAATTAAACCTGAAGATAGAATTTCAAAAATAAAACAAGGCGATGAAGACGAATTTATTGATGTGGTTGGATGGAGAATTGATGAGGTTGTGGACTTAATTAGAGGAGAGATAGATACTGAACTGCAAATTGAATTTATATCATTCGATTCTGATATTGATAATCGAAAAATTGTTACTCTTAAAAGAGAAGAAGTAAAACTTGAGGATAGAGCTGCTCAATCTAAAGTTTTTGAAATGAATGATAATAAAATAGGTGTAATCGACCTACCCTCTTTTTATATAGACTTTGAAGAATATGCAAATAGGAATTCTAATTATAGAAGTAGCAGCAAAGACATAAGAAATATTCTGAATAAGTTCAATGAAGATAATGTTGATGCGGTTGTTTTAGATTTAAGAAATAATGGTGGTGGTGCACTTATTGAGGCTAATAAAATTATTGGATTATTCATCTCATCAGGACCAACTGTCCAAGTAAAGCAAAAAAGAGGATACATTCAACCATATGGAGACTCTCGTGCAGTTCAAGTTTGGAATAAACCTCTTGTTGTTCTTGTAAATAGATATTCAGCTTCAGCTTCTGAAATCGTTGCAGGTGCAATTCAAGACTATAGGAGAGGCTTAGTTATTGGTCAAAGGACATTTGGAAAAGGGACTGTTCAAAGCTTAGAAAATCTTTCACAAGGCCAGATAAAAATTACAGAATCTAAGTATTACAGAGTAAATGGAATGAGCACACAAAATAAAGGAGTCAAGCCAGACATAGAACTTCCAGTAACTTGGGATATTGAATCTGTAGGTGAGAGTTCATTCCCAACAGCACTCGAGTGGGATGTGATAAGACCCTACAGACATAAAAAATTCTCCATTAATTCTGAAGTTATTGAAGATGTAATTAGGCTTCATAACGACAGACTTGCATACGAGCCAAATCTAAATTATTTAAAGGAAGTAAGAAAAAGATATGATCTTAATAAAGATAAAAAACTTTTAAGTTTAAATCTCGAGGATCGTAAAACTCAGAAAATCTTACGAAGAGAATGGTTATTGTCAGTTGAGAACAAAAGAAGATCGTCTATTGGACTTGAGGCATTTGCATCTTATGATGAGCTAAATGATTTTAATAAAGAAAATGAGGATGCATCTAATACTTCTAATAGGATTGATTTGATAAATGACTTTCAGTTAATAGAATCAACAAAAATAGTAAATGATTTTTTGAATCTTGAGAAAGAAAAAATCATTACTATGATTAATTAATATGAAAATAGTTTCTTTCAATATCAATAGCATTAGGGCTCGACCTCATCAAATAGAACATTTAAGAGATACCTTAGATCCAGATGTTATTGGTCTGCAAGAAACAAAGGTAAATGATCCTGAATTTCCATTAGAGATCGTCAATGAAATTGGATACCATGCTGAATTTTGGGGTCAAAAAGGTCACTATGGTGTAGCCATCTTAAGTAAGTCAAAGCCCAAAGAAACAATTAAAGGATTTATTAATGATACTGAAGATGATCAAAAAAGATTTATTCAGTCTACTTTTAAATTTGGAAATGAAGATATAACAATAATGAATGGTTATTTTCCTCAAGGTGAAAATATTAATCATGAAACAAAGTTTCCAAAAAAAATAAAATTTTATAATGACTTAAAAGACCATATTATTGATCTTAAAAAAACTACCTCTAATCTGATTGTTATGGGTGACTTTAATGTTTCTCCTGAAGATATTGATATCGGTATTGGAGAAAACAATGCAAAGAGGTGGCTTAGAGAGGGAAAGACTTCTTTCCAACCTCAAGAAAGAGAAATGTGGAATAGTATAAAAGACTTAGGCTTTATAGATTCTTGGAGAGAGTTATTTCCAAATGAATCCTCAATTTATTCTTGGTTTGATTATAGATCTAGAATGTTTGATCAAAATCCAAAACGTGGTCTACGAATTGATCACATTTTATTATCAGATAATTTAAAGAAATCTATTAATAACGTTGGCATTGATTATGATGCTCGTTCAATGGAAAAACCGTCTGATCACTGTCCAGTGTGGTTAGAATTAAATGAATAATATTAAATATAGGACTCCATTAAACTCTGATGAATTTGAAAAATATAATTTGTTTAGATGGCGGATTTTAAGAAAGCCAATTGGAAAATCAATTGATTCGTTAAAAGATGAATATGAAAATTCCAGCTATCATCTGATTGGCGTGTCAGATAACGAAGTAATAGCATGCGGAAGACTGCACTTTAATACAGGCTCTGAAGCACAAATAAGATATATGGCTGTCGATAATAATTTGCAAGGAATGGGAATTGGTAGAGAGATCATAGGACATTTAGAAAAATATGCTTTAGAGCAAAATGCAAAAAAAATTGTATTAAATACTAGAGATCATGTGATTAAATTTTATGAGAAATCAGGCTATCAAGTTGTTAGAAAATTTTATGGTTCAGATACAAATATTCCTCATACAACAATGATGAAAGAACTTTGATTATCTTCTTTGTTTGAAAAAATCTTTAAGAAGATTTGAGCTGTCCTCCTCAAATAATCCAAATTTGTAATTAACTTTATGATTTAAAACTTTTTTTTCAAAAAAGTTATCAATTGAGAAAATACTGCCAGTTTTTGGTTCTTTTGCTGCGAAGATAATTGAATTAAATCTAGCATCAACAATTGCTTTTGCGCACATATGACATGGCTCAAGTGTAACGAACATATTACAGTCAACTAGCCTGTAATTTCCAATCATTTTTGATGCCTCTCTGATAGCATTGATTTCAGCATGAGCAGTCACATCATTATCAGAGATTACCGTATTCCTTCCTCTTCCAATAATCTCATTATTCTTTACCACTATAGCTCCAACAGGAACTTCGCCAAGGTTATAAGATTCTTGCGCTAATTGCATCGCAGTTTTCATAAAGATTTTTTCTTGGTCTGAAAAATGCACTCTAATATAGCTCTATATTTGCTAAATCTAGTTGTGCTGAAAAATCTTTTCCATAAGCTACGATACCAATTGACCTTATTACTTTTGAATTCAGATTGTCATTTTGATTTCTAGAGTATTTAAAACTAGACAATGGTATATCAATAATTTCCCAATCACTTGATGCATAAAACTCAGCATAATAGTAGTTCCACGGCAACATTCTTGGAGCTCTCAGGTGAACAAAGTATTCATTATTATTTCCTCTTACCTTGATTCTGATTCCATTAAAGTCTTTTGCCTTTATGTTCAACCCTACTCTTGATTGAATAAATCCACCATTGTTTTCGGTACTGACGTTTCCCTCAAGTCTATAGAATTTTTGACCATCTTCTTCCATCTCATAAAAATTTACCTCAGATATGCCACCCATAACTTGATCAGATATTGCTGACCAATTAGCCCTAACATCATTTAAATTATCAATTACCATAGATGAAGTATTAACTGAGAAAATTGAAAACAAGATAAAAATACTTTTAAACACTGTTAGTCGAGATGAGTATCTTTGTCTGCTTGAAACCATGGGATATTTACTACTTTTGACTCAAAATCACCATATGGACTCTCAACAGAGACAATTGTACCTTCATCAGCATATTCAATATCAACAATCGCAAGAGCAATATTCTTTCCTACCCTTGGAGAGTAGTATGCTCTAGAGACTCTACCAACTTTTTTATCCTTATCATTTACAGGCCAGAAATTTTCAGGTGCTTTTGTTAAAGGATCACCTTCTAACTCTAAGCCAACTAATTTCTCCTTAGTTCCATTTTGTTTAATTTTTTTCAATGCCTCTTTACCAATAAAGTCTATTTCTTGATCTACATCTACAAGCCTCCCGAATCCAATTGTGAATGGATTGTGCTCTCTTCCAAAATCACTTCCATATGATAAAAGTCCACCTTCAATTGTTCTAATTGTATTAGGTGCTATAACTCGACCATTAAATTCTTCAGCCGCATCATAAACTAATTCAAATAGTTTATTTCCTAATTTTCTATCTTGAAGATAAAGTTCATAGCTTAATTCACCGCTCCATCCAGTTCTCGCGATAACCATTGGAATATCATCTAGTTGAGTTTGTCTTGCCTTGTAGTATCCCAAATCGTCATGCTCACCATTAAAAAGCTTTTGAATTAGTTTGCCAGACTTGGGTCCACTAATTTGAAGGGGTGATACATCTGGTTCATGAATGGAAACATCCATACCTGAATTTATCGCAATTCCTTGAAGCCATAAAATAACGTCACCATCACCTGGAGATATCCAGAATTTATTTTCTTCAAGTCTCAAAAGACATGCATCATTAACTATACCGCCATCCATATCGGTAAGAATTATGTATTTACAAAAACCTATTTCACATTTTTCTAAGTTTCTGGGTTGTATATATCTGACAAATTTGTATGCATCCTTTCCATTTATTTCAATCTGACGCTCAGCTGCAAAATCTCCAAAAGTAACATCGTTGATTAAGCTTTCATATTCTTTTTCAGGGCCAGAAAATCCAGTTGGCAAATACATCTTGTTGTATACCGTAAATCCAGTTACGCCATACTTAAGATTTGATTCGTAATATGGAGATTTTCTTATTCTTGTGCCAATTCCTATAAGCAGTGGTAATTTTGATTCTGACATGAATTCCCCCTAATTTTATTGCTATTTTAATCTCAAAATATCCCGAGAGTAAATGCATTATTTCTTTATTTCGATTATCATTTATAGGTCTAATTTTTGGATATTTTATGGGGAAAAAAAGATTTTTTGATGACAGATTAAAGTACCTCTCATTTATACAAAATACTAGTGAAAAAAAGATAATTTCAACTGAAATATATCCACACATTGCAAGGCTTTCTCAAAATAAATCTTATCTAAGAATTCTTGATGCAGGCACCGGTGACGGAACAATAATTTCAAATGTTATAAAAAGCTTTCACAGATATCATGCATATACCTCGCTTTTAATTACTGGAAAGGAAATCAGCTATGAAGATCTCAAAAATACTTTAGAGAAGATGCCAGATCGTTTTGTTGAGCATATGACACCAGATGAGCAA
>LULE01002275.1_pt2 | contig 11411 bp, 14 predicted proteins | sample 728231 | NCBI WGS metagenome assembly LULE01 (sample SAMN03860297, study PRJNA289734) | marine metagenome | biome: seawater column; feature: ocean; material: water; isolation source: Red Sea water column Station 192 - depth 10m | place: Saudi Arabia: Red Sea | collected 2011-10-15 | depth 10 m | reverse complement strand
TTCATTATCTGATGAATCTAATTCAATTTGAGCTTTTTCATTTAATTCGAAACTGTTCTTATTAATTTTCATATTTAAAATATCTCAATTCTCAAGTATAATTTTAGAGCTAATAAAACTGTATGGGGGTGAACTGGCTTCGACTTTGAAGTGAGTCTCTCAGTAGCGAGTCGAGGGTCCTAGGGCCTCGTAAAAAACGTAGGAAAAAAATATAACTGCCAAACCTAAGTTGGCTTTAGCAGCATAAGCTGCTCGTCACCTATCGGGGCTCCCACCTCGGATAGCAATGGCGTCGAAATGTGGGATGCTTAGTTAGGATACCGACTAACTACTAAGATTAAGGTAAACCTTTCAGGCCATAGGTTCCGATAACTAGCCTGATCGTATTTTATCGGATGCACTCGGAGAAGCTGTTAGATAGCTTGGAAGGACCGGGGTTCGACTCCCCGCACCTCCACCAATGAAAAAAGTATATACACACGCAGTTATTGGCGCAGGCATTGTAGGTTTATCAGCAGCATTAAAACTTCAAAGTTTAGGGAACAATGTATTAGTTTTAGATAAAGAAACCACTCCTGGAAAACATCAGTCTGGAAGAAATTCCGGAGTCATTCATTCCGGAATTTATTACAAACCAAATTCATTTAAATCTAATTTATGCATAAGAGGCAGGGAATTGTTACTGGAATTTCTAGAAGAAGAGAATATCCCATTCAGACTAGAAGGCAAAATTGTTGTAGACACTGATGTGAATAAGTTATCTTCTTTGGAGGAAAGAGCAACTCAATTAAGCATGGAAGATGTAAAAGTTTTGGAAAAATCAGATATATTAACGCTGGAGCCATACTGTAAGTTTGATAATGCTCTCCATGTTCCACAAGCTGGTGTTGTAGATTATGGTGTTGTTACAAAAAAATTAGCTTCAAAGTTTCAATCTCTAGGTGGAACAATAGAATATTTTCAGAAAATTAAATCAATTAAAACCAACAATGATTTAAAAATTCTTGAAAGTAACAACTCCATTTTCCAATCTGAATTTTTAATTAATTGTGCGGGGCTGTATTCAGATAATATTGCACAACTAGATAATGTTGAACCTGAATTAAGAATTATTCCTTTCAGAGGTGAGTATTTTACAATTACTGAAGAGAAAAGTCATCTTGTTAATAACATGATTTATCCTATCTCTGATCCAGATCTTCCATTTCTAGGAATTCATTTAACCAAGACTGTTGATAATAAAATCGAGGCTGGTCCCAATGCTGTTTTAGCATTTGCTAAGGAGGGTTATGACTGGTCAAAAATTAATATTTCTGAATTTAGTAAAACTATTTTTTACTCGGGCATGTGGAAATTAGGTAGAAGATATTTTTCAACAGGAATTTCTGAAATGTATAGATCACTTAATAAGGATGTTTTTTTAAGAGAAATTTTAAAATATATTCCTGATATTACTAAAAAAGATTTAACTCCAAGGATTGCTGGAGTTCGCGCACAAGCTGTAGGTAAAGATGGTTGACTGATTGATGATTTTGTATTTGAAAGAAAAGAGCAATCTCTTCATGTTCTAAATGCACCAAGTCCTGCGGCTACAGCATCTTTAGCTATCGGAGAACACATAGTAAAAGAGATTCGTTAAATCTTTTCACCAGTTTGAACTGACCAAAGTTTAGAGTAGACACCGTCAATATCTAATAATGACTCATGATTACCAGACTCAACAACAGAACCATTTTCTAATACATATATGATATCGGCATTTCTTACAGTTGAAAGCCTATGTGCAATAACAATAACAGTTCTATCTTTTTTAAGAATATCAAGAGATCTTTGAATGGCCGCTTCAGTTTCATTATCTACTGATGAAGTAGCTTCATCTAAAATTAGAATTTCAGGGTTTTTAAGAATCGCTCTTGCTATTGATATTCTCTGCCTTTGTCCACCAGAAAGTTTCTGACCTCTCTCACCTACAATTGTCTTTTCCTTTTGAGGTAAATTATTTATAAATTCATCAGCTTCAGACTTTTGCGCCGCATTCCATACTTCACTTTCTGAAGCATTTAAATCCCCATAGGCTATGTTCTCAATTACAGTTCCTTCAAATAGAAATACATCTTGACTGACTAGTCCTATCTTTTCTCTAAGAGATGAAAGTTCAATGTCTTTTAAACTATTTGAATCGTATAATATTGAACCATTATTAATTTCATAAAGCCTTAACAAGAGTTTTATCAATGTAGATTTACCAGAACCTGTACTTCCAACAATCGCAGTAGTTTGTCCAGTTTCAATAGTTAAATCAACATTATTTAACACATTAAAGTCATCAACATACGAGAACGAAACATCCTTTAATTCAATTTTGTTCTCAAGTTTTTTGAATTCTATATTTCCATTACCAATTTCTGAGCTTTCATTTTTCAGTGAAAATATTCTATTGAAAGATGCCATCGCTCTCTGATACAAATCAAATGTGTCACCCAATTCAGTTAAAGGCCACAATAATCTTTGCGTAATAAAGAGCAGCACTGAGTAAGTTGCAACCTTAATTTCTCCATCAAGAGCTAAAAACCCACCAATCAATAGAGTCGCTGTAAATCCAAATAATATTGCAACTCTGATAATTGGAATAAATGCTGCTGATAATTTTATTGCATGGTAATTTGCACTCTTTACTTCATTTGACGAGGTTTCAATTCGTTCTAATTCTTTAGATTCTCTAGTAAAACTTTTAACATTTAGTATTCCTGAAATTGAGTTTGAAAGGTTTGAATTTAGGGTCTCTATTGATTCTCTAATTCGTTCGTATCTGTTGGCAATAGTTGAGGTAAATTTGAATGAACCAAAGATAATAATTGGAATTGGTATAAATGCGAACGTAGCAATTAATGGTGAAATATATAAAAACGTTCCTCCTATAACAATTACAGTTGTTGCTGTTTGCAATAATTTGTTAGCTCCAGTATCAAGGAATCTCTCAAGCTGATTCACATCATCATTCAGAATCGCCATCAGCCTTCCAGATGATTTATTTTCAAAATATTTCATGTCTGCTGTGTTCAATATCTTGAGAAATCCCTCTCCAAGTAACTGCAGAGAGATAATCAAATAAAGATTCAAGTCCCCAAATTATAAAGGTTAAAATGGCAAGAATTACTAGTTGTCTTCTCCTGTCAGGAATGCCAAATGATGCCAAAAAAGACTCATTTCCCTCCACCACAATATCAATAGCAACACCAATTAAAACTGGAGGAGCAAGGTCAAATAGCTTATTTAGAATTGAATAAACAATCCCACGTTTGGCTTTCGTCTTTTGCTGTTGTGAGTAAACAAATAAGTGTTTTAGATTACTTTGAGTCATTAATTTATATTACTAAATTACTTACTAATTTTATTAATGCCGTCTCTGATTTCTTTTAATAATTGCACTTCTTTTGATTCTGCAGCTACAACAGCTTCCTCTTCTTCATCATCAACCATATCTTCAAAATGGTTATAAGCCTTTATTACTAGAAACATCACAAATGCAATAATTGTGTAGTTAATTATTTCACCTAAAAAAGCTCCAAAACTTCCGGCTTGCATTCCAGATGATGGATCTACATCTCCAAAAAGTCCTAATTTATCAAGATTTGGAAGATTAATAATAAGACCTATTAAAGGTTCAATTAATCTCTTTGTAAACACATCTACTAATGACTTGAAAGAAGCACCCATTACAAATGCAACGCCAAGCTCTACAACATTTCCTCGATTGATGAAATCTCTAAATTCCTTTACCAATGTTCCTCCAATTGTTTTTATAAATAATAGAATACATGTAATCTATAAACCTATGAGAAAATATTTATTAACTTTATTAACTTTAATTTTAATTTCATGCTCATCTGCAGAGCCCATAGCAGATGAAGTTTCTGTTGAATCTTCCGAACCATTAACTGAAGATAGCTCAACCACTTCGACGAGTACAACAACGACTATTGCCGTGGAAGAGCCCTTTGCCTTAGATGAGTTTGGATTAGAACTAGTTGAACCACCCATTGAAATGCAGGATCAGATAAAAGAATTGATGAAATTTGTTGAAAAATGGATTGGACTTGAATTTACTTCTGATCCGGAATATCATTTTTATTCACTTAGTGATTACCAAGAATATAATGCACTTTCCTATCTTGATGACTTTGAAGAAGACTATGAAGAGGGTGAGTGGGAGAGAGCAGTTCTTTCACAAAATATGTGGGGTTTAAATAATTTGTCACCAGATGAATTATTAAATCTACAAGTTGAATTTCAAAGATGTTTTTCAGCAGGCTCCTATAACTTACTAGATAAAATTTTAAGAGTTCCAATTAAGAAAAATCAAAAAAAATTAAACTTGTATGAACAAAGCGTTGTAGTTCACGAGTTAGTCCACTCACTTCAAGGTCAGCATTTTGCTACAGACAAATGGTATGAAGAAATGGACGAATTAGATGATTTTACATACTATCCAGGTGTTGTGGCATTAATGGAGGCACAAGCAGATTACGTAGAGGGTAAATGGACAGGTTCTTTTGATGAATACGACAGACAGACTTTCAATTCACAAATCCCTAACATTACTTGTAGAGTAAGTCTTCCATCATATTTTTATATCCCAGCTGAACTGTATTACAACATTGGACCAGTTTTGGCTAAAGAGATTATTAAAAATGGCAAAATGGAAGCGCTCAACGATGCCCTATATAGATACATAAATGATGGCTTAAATACTCTTCCAACTTCTGAGCAAATTTATGCACCTGAAAAATTCTTTACTGATGAAAGATATGAAGAGGTAATTATAGATTCTATAGAAGTTGATGGTTATACATTGATTGATGAGGGAAGTTTTGGGTCTTTAGATCTAGTTTATTTAATGCAAGATAAGATAGGTCAAAAAAATGCAATAAATGCAGCAGTTGGCATAGGTGGAGGTGCATGGAAAGATTATGAAGACAATTCTGGAAATCTTTTGATGACTATAAAAATTACTGGTGATGATCAAAACGAACTTCAAGAAATCAATGATGCGTTTTTACTATGGGCAGATTCACAGGCAAGATTTAGTAATTCAGAACCTTTTGCCGGTGGAACTCTGTATGTTGGAGATACTAATTTTTGGATTTCTAAAGACACAAGTTCTATGAGACTTGTTCTCTCACAAGATTTTGAGTTACTAAATTCAATTAGTAACCAATTAAGCGACTTCTAAAAGAATGAGTACTCTCTTCATCTGTCCAACACCGATTGGAAATTTAGAAGATATCTCTGAACGTGTTGTGAAAACATTAGCTTCTGTCGATGTGATTTATTGTGAAGATACAAGAAGGGCAAAAAAGCTAACTGATAACTTTTCTATAACTACCCCTTTAAAATCATATTTTGTTGGCAATGAAGTAAATAAGATCAGTGAAATAGAGGCAAAACTTAGTGAAGGTATGAATCTAGCATTAATTTCTGATGCTGGAACACCTCTTATTTCTGATCCAGGTAATGTATTAATTCAAAAATTGATACAAAAAAATTACAATATTGTTTCTATTCCAGGTCCTTCAAGCGTTTTGACAGCTCTTGTAGTTTCAGGTTTTGAATTGAATGAATTTCAATTTTTAGGTTTTGTTCCAAAAGCAGGAAAAGAAAAGGAAGAATTTGTTATTAAATTGCTAAATTCTAAAATGCCATCAGTTTGTTTTACATCTCCAAAAAGACTCCTTAAAGATTTAGATTACTTTGAAAAAGAGGGATTGGATTCAGAGATTGTTATATGTAGAGAGTTGACTAAAAAATTTGAGACTATATACAGAGGGACGGTAAACAGCTTAAAAAATCAAATTTCAGAAAACTTGAAAGGTGAAATAACAATAGTTATAGGTCCTTCAAAAATTGATAAAAAAATAGATTTGGATATTGATTCTGCTGTAAAAATATTATTAGATCAAAAGGTGCCAAAAAGAGAAATAGCCAAATCTTTAGCTTACGTATCAGATATGTCGGTTAATGAACTATATGAAAAGATTAAAGATCTTTGATATTGTTGACACAATCAGTACATATAAATTTTGTACCAATTTGATGTTTTATTTCTTTTGAGTCACACAGAGAACATGATCTGTGGCCTTTTTTAATAACTAAGCTTTCACCCTCAACATACATAGATATTTCGTCATTATGCTCAATATTCAATGCTTTTCTTATAGATTTAGGAATAACAACACGGCCTAAATTGTCAATTTTACTTAAGTTGCCTTTACTCATAAATTTATTTAATCCTATCCTTATATAGTAGTGAATAAAATGGAAACATTAGAGGATATAAAGTGGGTAGATACCCATTGTCATTTACAGTTGATGGGTGATGAGATAAATGAAGACGATATATCTAATTTAGAGTACTTTATCATTCCTGGTGTAGATGTACCATCTTCATTAAAAGCCAAAGAGTTCTCACTAACTTATCCAGAAAAATCTTATTGGTCAGCAGGACTTCATCCTCATGAAGCTGACTCATTAGAAGATATAAAAAATGAGTTACAAGTATTAATGGAAGATGCTGATTTAATTGGTGAGACAGGCCTGGATTACTATAGAAATTTGTCATCTAAAGAAAATCAAATAAAAAATTTTGAATTTCATTTAGATGTATCGAAAGAATTAAATAAACCCTTGATTATTCACTGCAGGGATAGCTTTTCAGATGTTTTTGATACTTTAAGCACCAGAGAAACTACTAATCCGATTATTTTGCATTCATGGACTGGAGGAAATAAGTGGACTAAAAAATTTATTGACCTTGGTGTCTATTTTTCAATTTCAGGAATCGTAACTTACGATACTGCACATGATTTACAAGCTGCAGTAAAAAACATCCCAATAGACAAGATACTCTTAGAAACAGATGTTCCCTATCTAGCCCCGCAACCATTTAAAGGTAAGAGAAATAATCCAACGTATATTAAATTTACTGGAGCAAAGCTAGCAGAGCTTCTTGGCGTAACACCTAATGAACTTTCCAAGATTACAATTACAAACACAAATAAAGTAATGAATAGAGAAACCTAATGAGTGAATACTTTTGGATAGAGAAATTAAAAGATAAACCAAAATATAAACTCGGACAAAATTTTTTAATAGACACAAACATTTCGAGAAAAATCACAAAATTAGTCCAGGGCCAATTGGCTGATCCAATTATAGAAGTAGGCCCAGGGACTGGCTCATTTATAGAAGTAGGCCCAGGGACCGGCTCGTTAACTAATGAATTACTTAAAGACAACTACAGGATAAAAGCTGTAGAAGTAGATAAAGCAGCATCAGATGTATTACAAGAAAGATTTTCGGGAATACCAAATATAGAAATTTACAATGAGGATGCAATGGGGTTTGATTATCAAACTTTAACTGGACCTTGGTGGATATTTGTCTCTAATTTACCTTACAACATCGGCACACGTTTATTGGTAAATCTTATTACTGAAGTGCCTGTGATCCACAGATATGTAGTGATGGTCCAAAAAGAAGTTGGTGAGAGAATGGTTGCTAAAACGGGAACAAAGGATTATGGATCGCTTTCAGTTTTATTCCAGTTGTTTACGGAAACAAAGATACAATTCGATGTCTCAAAAAATTGCTTCTATCCACAACCAAAAGTTACCTCAACCGTAGTAACTATTCAAAGAGAGAGTTTGTTTGATGAAGATATTAGGTTAAAAGCTTTTGAAATATCTAAAATTGCATTTCAGCAGAAACGAAAAAAGATTAAAAGTTCATTAAGTTCGATAGTCAATGAAGATCAACTTAGCAAACTCAATTTAGACGCAAATTTACGTGCGTCCGATTTGAGTCCAGAGGATTTTTTATTAATTGCTGAGGAATCAAAATGAAATTAAGAACATCTGCAAAAATAAATTTAAATTTAGAAATTTTTTCTGAAAAACAAGACAGTTTACATAAACTATCTTCTCTGATGATACCTATTGATTTATATGACGATATAAAAATCGAAGAATCAATAAGTGAAAATATCAAATTCAGTGATGGAAATCTCAACAATATTGAAAGTACGATTCATAAAGCTCTAAAACTTATAAGGAAAAATAACCCTTCTTTCGATAAAAGCTTTGATATTTACATAGATAAAAAAATTCCATACAATAGTGGACTTGGTGGTGGAAGTTCTGACGCAGGAGCACTAATTCGCTATCTTTGTGATAATTATGAATTAGATTTACCTTCAAATCTTGAAATAGTTCGTGAAGTAGGTAGCGATGTTCCATTTTTTATACAAGGTGTTTCTGCAGTAATTAATGGGATTGGTGAGATTGTAGAACCATTAGATTTAAATACTGACCTAGATTTATTAATTGCAGTACCCAAAGTTGCTTTGAGAGATGGTCTTCAAGAAAAAGACCAGAATAAATTTTTTATGTCTGGAAGTGGATCATCTTTCTTTTCTTTTATCGAAGCAAGAGAAGATTTAAAACCTGAAAATGTAAATTTTAATTTTATTCAATATTGTAAAAAAATTGATTGTAGTTTGTATCAGAATGATGATTAATATAAGTTTATAACAAATGGGGGATGGTGTAATTGGCAACACATTGGGTTTTGGTCCCAACGTTGAGGGTTCGAGTCCTTCTCCCCCAGCCAGTATTTTATAAATGAGTGTATCAGTCGTAGTATTAGCAGCAGGTAAAGGGACTAGGATGAAGTCCAACTTGCCTAAGGTTTTACACAAAGTTCTTGGCAAATCAATACTCGCTCATTCATTAGATACGCTTTCTTTTATTGAAAACCAATATGTAGTTGTAGGGCATGAATCAGATATGGTTATTGATTCATTACCTCCTTCAACAAAACATATATTACAGAAAGATCAATTAGGTACAGGACATGCAGTTTCCACTGTTGTTAGGGGTGAAATATTTGTTGAAAATAAATCTGAATATACATTAGTTGTTCCAGGGGATGTACCAGCCATTGATGCTAAAGATATCCAAAATCTTATAAGCGAAGTAAAAACTAAATCTTCATCAGTAGGATTCCTTACTTCTATAGTGGAAAATCCACATGGGTATGGAAGAGTTATTAGAAATAATGAAGAGATAAGAATTGTGGAAGAAAAAGACTGCAATGATGATGAAAGAAAAATTAATGAAATCAATTCAGGTATTTATTGTTTTAATACAGATTTCTTAATTGATAATATTGACTCTCTAGATACTAAAAATGCTCAAGGAGAATTTTACTTAACTGACTTAATAGGTATTGCAAATAATCAAAAACAAGATATCGTTATAGTACAAGTAGATGAAGATTCAATTAAAGGAATAAACTCTATGAGTCAACTAAACGAAGTTGAAGACATAATGCAGAAAAAATTAATTGAAGATTTCATGGAACAGGGTGTTTATTTTCAAGATCCTACTTCGACTTACATTGACTCTGAAGTAACTATATCTTCTGGGACAAAAATATTAGCCAACACTCATTTAACTGGTAAAACTAGTATTGATGTGGACTGTGTAATTGGTCCAAATGCTCAAATTAATGACTCCAGTATTGGAAAAAATTCAACAGTAATAAATTCTGTAATAGATCAATCAACAATCCAAGAAAATGGAAACATAGGACCATTTGCTCACATTAGACCAGGTTCTGAACTAGGAGCGGGAGTCAAAGTTGGTTCTTTTGCAGAAACTAAAAAGTCAAAAATAGGTAAAGGGAGCAAAGTACCTCACCTTGCTTATGTTGGAGATGCTGAACTAGGGGAGAATGTTAATTTCTCTGCTGGTGCAATTACCGTAAATTACGATGGAAAAGAAAAGCACAAAACAGAGATTAAAGATGGAGCATTTATAGGGTCAGATGTGATGTTAGTTGCCCCAGTTACAATTGGAGAAGAATCAATGATTGGAGCAGGTTCAGTTATTACTAAAGATGTTCCATCAAAAGCATTAGGAATTGAGAGAAATAATCAAAAAAATGTCGAAGGATATGTCGACAGGAAAAAGAAAAAATGATTGAGCAACCAGGTAAGAAAAAGATGCTTCTTTTTTCTGGCTCTTCAAACGAAGAGCTTGCATCTAATGTCGCATCTAATCTTGGTACTGAAGTATCCACTGTAGAATCTAAAGAATTTGCTAATGGCGAGATTTACATCAGATTAAATGAAAGTGTAAGAGGTGCAGATTGTTTTGTTTTACAGAGTCACTCTGGCGATATCAATAAAACAATTATGGAACAACTAGTTTTAGTCGATGCTCTTAAAAGAGCTTCTGCAAAAAGAATAACTGCAGTTCTACCTTTTTATCCATATTCAAGACAAGACAAAAAGGCATTACCAAGAGAACCAATCACTGCAAGATTAGTTGCTGATATGTATATAGCTGCTGGTGTAGATAGATTAGTTTCTATTGATTTACATACTCAACAAATACAAGGATTTGTTGATCAACCATTCGACCATCTAACAGCGATGCCATTATTTGTTGAGTATTTTAAAGAAAAGTTTGATGGCCCAATTTCAGTAATTTCTCCTGACGCTGGTGGAGTTGGAAGAGCCACAACTTTTGCAAAACATTTACAAGCTTATGTAGGTTTCGTACACAAAAAGAGAGATCCAAAGATTCACAATGAAGTAAAGTCATTTACTGTGATCGGCGAAGTTGAGGATAGGCATGTAATTATTTTGGATGACATCATTGACACCGGAGGCACTATTGCAGCTGCGTCAAGAATTATCAAAGAAAAAGGCGTAAAGTCAGTAAACGTAGTTGCCACACATGGTATTTTCTCTGATGGATCTGTTGAACAGTTAAAGGATTCACCGATTGATAGAATAATAGTTACAGATACTTTAACTCAAAATGGAAATTCAAAAGAAATTGGTAAAGTTGAGGTTCTCAGCGTTTCAACAATAATTGCTAATGCACTAACATCAATATTTACTGATGATTCAGTATCAGCTTTGTTTATGGGTGAAAACGTTTTATAGGAGAAGATATGGCTAAAAATTTAACAGCAAAAATCTACATGGTAGGTTCAACTGCAGGTGTTGAAGTTGAAATTAAAGACAAAGAAAAATTTTTGGAAGAATTAAAAAAATTATCATCTGAAAACGATTTTTACATACATTCTGACGATGACGGTGAGATAGCAATTAATACATCTCTAATTCAAGCAATAGAATTCAGTGATGAGTCAGATGGAAAAAGCAGCGCGGGCTTAGTTCCTAATGGTTAATTACTAAACCAGTTTTACGGTAGTGCCTTCTAATGGATTTACGCTCTTCCTCAGTAGTGCCGCCCCAGATACCAGAATCTTGATTGGTTCTTATTGCGTAGTCTAGGCATTCATTTACAACTGGGCATTCCATACATATTGCTTTGGCC
>LULE01001291.1_pt1 | contig 11414 bp, 10 predicted proteins | sample 728231 | NCBI WGS metagenome assembly LULE01 (sample SAMN03860297, study PRJNA289734) | marine metagenome | biome: seawater column; feature: ocean; material: water; isolation source: Red Sea water column Station 192 - depth 10m | place: Saudi Arabia: Red Sea | collected 2011-10-15 | depth 10 m | reverse complement strand
GTACGAACGCTGGGGTTTCCGCCGCGACGGGGATTGACGGTTCCCCCGGTTGCGATCTGCTGAAGCCGAACAACCCGCGGTCCCACCTTGCGGGGGCGGCTGCCGCGGAAGCTGGGGCTGTCCAGCTGTCCGGGGCTGTTGAGACCGTTGCTCACCAGCAGGCGGCGGCTGTCGTAGCCGTAAGGCGCCGGCCGTGTGGCCACCGAGGCGGTTCCGCTCGGGAAGATGGCGCCGTACTGGTTGGCCACCGGATCATTGCCGCCGCCGTAGACGTGCTGATCGGCAAAGGGTTGGCGGTAGGAGGCGTAGAGGGTGACGTATTGCGGCGCGCCATCGAAGGGGGCGCTGAATTTGAACAGCTTGCGATTGGAGCCCCAACCGGCGCTCTCCTGAGCTTCAGTGCCGAGATCCCGCAGGTAGGGAACGGTTTCCTCACCAAAGGCCTGGGCGTATTCCGAGGAATTCACCAGCACATCCACCAGACCGTTGAGGCCCTGGTCGCTGAGGATCGCGAACGACTTGCGGAATTCCTCGAGGGAGCTGATGCCCCGGCCGAGGAAGTGGCGGTAAGCCAGTTCCACCACGCGGCTGTTGACGAAACCGTCGTGGAACTGCTGGCGATATTCCTTGCTGCGGCCGAGGGCGCGAACGAATTCACGCATGGAGATCTGTCCCTGGGCGACGGCACTGGCTTTGTCCGCACAGGGGGTCTGGGAGTAGCCCTTGGCGATGTCGCGCTCAAACACCTGGCGGTAGGCAGCGCGGATGATTTCAGCTTTCTCGGCTCCGGACAGACCGGGACGCATTTCAAACAGCTGGCGTCCCTCTGAGGCCAGGGCATAGATCGCCGGCAGCTGCAGGCCCTGCTGCACTGCACTCCCCTGGCGCTGCTTCGTGCTGGGGGTGGGGATGGCCAGCTCCTGCAACAGCACGTTGAAGCAGTCGATGGTCATCTGACGGGCTTCAGGACGATCCCGCAGCAGTTCCGCTGAAGCAGCCCGCATCTCCTGAAGAGCCACGTTGGTGGCCGCCAGAGAGCAGTTCTCCAGAAGGATGTCCCGCAGACCGCGGGTGTTCACCGCAAGGATGCTGGGGTCTCCTGCCACCAGGGCATAGCCCACATAGCGCAGGAACCAACCCATGTCGCGCACCGACTTGCGCATGAAGGCCGGGCCGTACTTGGCCACGCTGATGGCGTTGAAACCGGTGGGGAGCACAACCCGCACGTCGGCATCGCCGCCAGCTCCTTCCAGCAGGCGGGTGAGGAAGTTGCCCCGCTTGGTGCTGTTGCTGTCGCCGGTGAAGGTGCGCACCGACTGCTCAAACGCGGCTTGGTCAGCAGCCAGCGGAGTGCCTTCCTGACCAGTTGAACGTGCGGTTTCGCCCGTTGTCAGGGGTGCTTCAAGGAAGGAGAGAGGCGTACCTCCCACAAAAATTCTGTTGGCGGCGCGGGCCACGATGGCCTCGGCGTTGGCCGCAATGATCCGGGACGCTTCGATCCGGTCCTGACCGGTTCGGAAGAAGGTCACAAGACTGTCCAGTTCCCCGTTGTCAGGGAAACGGTCCTGCTGCTCTGCCTGACGGACGCTGGAGAGCGGCAGCGTGTCGAACAGTTGGGGAGACACGCGCGGGCTGCCGCTGCTGGCGGTCACTGTCATCGACGAAAGCAAGCCGGATCGCGCCACGTTACGGCTGCTGGGATGGCCCTCCGTGGCCCCATGAACAAATGTTTGCAGGCCTTGCGGTGCTGCAGGGGATCCACGGGTCTGACGTGAAAAGCTCGCAGGCGCGAAATCAGCGCTGCATGACCCACCCCAAGCCCAGTGATGCTGCGACTCCCGTGGTGAGTGCGTTTTATGACCGCTTCCCCTTCCCGGGGGATCCACTGCAGGACGGCCCGCCACCTGGATACAACTGGCGTTGGTGTCATCGCAGCGTTCTTGCCGCTGTGCACGGCTCGATCCCTGCAGGGATGGAGGCGCCGCGGATCCTCGATGCCGGTTGCGGAACCGGGGTGAGCACCGATTACCTCTGCCATCTCAATCCGGGTGCTGACGTGCTTGGGGTGGACATCAGTGATGGGGCTCTGGCGGTGGCGCGGGAACGCTGCCAGCGCTCCGGGGCGCCTGAGCAAGTGACCTCCCTGCGTCAGGAGCGGCGCAGTCTTCTTGATCTGGCCGACGAAGGGGCCTTCGACTACATCAACTCGGTGGGGGTGTTGCATCACCTGGATCAGCCGGAAGCGGGGCTGCGCTCCCTGGCGGATCGCCTGGCTCCGTCGGGTCTGCTGCATCTCTTTCTTTATGCCGATGCCGGTCGCTGGGAGATCCACCGCACCCAGAAAGCGCTGAGTCTTCTGAATGCCGGCACAGGCTCGGAGGGCCTGCATCTGGGGCGGGAGCTGTTCGAGACCCTGCCTCAGGGCAACCGCCTTGCCCGTCATCACCGGGAACGCTGGGCCGTGGACTGCGCACCTGACGCGAATTTCGCGGACATGTACCTGCACCCGCAGGAAACCAGTTACAACCTCGAGCGTCTTTTCGCGTTCATCGAAACGGCGGGTCTGCATTTCGCCGGCTTCTCCAATCCGGAGGTTTGGGATCCATCCCGCCTTCTGCAGGGAGAACTGCTGGAGCGAGCCCAGGCCTTGCCACCGCGTCAGCAGTGGGAGCTTGTGGAGCAGCTGGATCCCGACATCAGCCACTTCGAGTTCTTTCTCTCTGCGGCACCAGTGGAGCGAGCCCGCTGGAGTGATGAGGCCCTGGGCCTTGCCAGGGGTTTGGTTCAGCCCTGCCTCTGGGGGGAACCCGATCCGATTCTTGGTCGCAACATGGAGCCCATTCAGCTCACGGATGCCGACCGCTCCCTGCTGCGGACTGTCGCTGAGCAGCCGGAACAGAGGCTGGGGGCCCTTGCGTCTCCGGATCAGATCCGCGATCTTGTGGATCGCCAGCTGCTGCTGTTGCAGGAATAACAGCAGCGAACGCGTGATAGATTCCGCGCGCCATTTCAGGCAGCGCTTGGAAGATTTTTACCGTCTTCAACGTCGCCTGCTGTTGGCCACCGTTCTGGTGTCACTCGTCACGGTTCCGATCGTGGCTCTCACCATGAATCTCTCGGTGGCCGGCAGTGTTCTTGTGGGCTCCTGCGCCGGACTTCTGTACGTGCGCTTGTTGGCTCGCAGTGTGGCCCGGCTCAGTGACCAGTCCCGTGGACTGGGGCGTTTTCAGCTCATCGTTCCAACCCTGCTTGTGGTTGGTTAGGCCAAGCTGGGCCTTCCTGGGATTCCTTCTCTACAAGCCCGCCCTGATTCTTCAGCACGTCTTCGACGACCGCTGAGTCTGAGCACTTTCCTCTGCACCCATGGCTTTGTTGCCCTTACCACTCCCGTTCGCTGAACTGGAAGTGGGTCACCACCTGTACTGGCAGATCGGCGATCTGTATCTGCACGGTCAGGTGTTCCTGAGCTCCTGGATCCTGATCGGCATCCTCCTGGCTGTGGTGCTTGTCGGCACCCGCGGGATGAAGCGTGACCCGATCGGTCTGCAGAACCTGCTCGAATTCCTCTGGAATTTCATCCGCGATATCGCCCGCGACAACATCGGCGAGAAGTACTACCGCGACTGGCTGCCGTTCATCGGCACCCTGTTCCTGTTCATCTTCGTGAGCAACTGGGGCGGAGCCCTGATCCCCTGGAAGATCTTCGAACTCCCTGAGGGTGAGCTCGGCGCTCCCACCGCAGACATCAACACCACCGTGGCGATGGCTCTGCTGGTGTCACTGGCGTACTTCTATGCCGGCCTGAGCCGTAAAGGTCTGCGCTTCTTCGAGCTGTACGTGGAGCCGACCCCGATCATGCTCCCGTTCAAGATCATCGAGGAATTCACCAAGCCTCTTTCCCTCTCTTTCCGTCTGTTCGGAAACATCCTTGCCGACGAATTGGCTGTGGGCGTGCTGGTGTACCTGGTTCCGCTGATCGTGCCCCTGCCTGTGATGCTTCTGGGTCTGTTCACCAGTGCCATTCAGGCTCTGATCTTCGCGACCCTGGCGTCCTTCTACATCGGTGAAGGCCTCCACGAGGCCCACTAAAAGCCGACCTCCTCTATCGCCTGAGAACGGCGATCTGCTAAACACATCCGCGCGCAGGTCCGGCATTGCACCCGGGCCCGTTCCTTCGGGAATGTCCCTGCGCGGGGGGAACCGATCCCCAAGTCCATTCCGTACAGCGCTTCCCAGCGCTTCCCCTTACACCACCCAACATGGATTCCATCACCTCCGCCGCTTCCGTTGTGGCTGCTGGCCTGGCAGTCGGCCTCGCCGCCATCGGCCCTGGTATCGGTCAGGGCACCGCGTCCGGCGGCGCTGTTGAGGGCATCGCCCGTCAGCCCGAAGCCGAAGGCAAGATCCGCGGCACCCTGCTGCTGTCCCTGGCATTCATGGAATCGCTGACCATCTACGGCCTGGTGGTGGCTCTGGTGCTTCTGTTCGCCAACCCCTTCGCCGGCTGATCAGTGCAGGGGGATCGCTGATCCCCCTCCTGAACTTCTTGTTTCGATTCCTTCCCAGCGCACCTTTCCATGACCTGGCTTCTGCTCGCTGAAGCAGGTGTTCCGGAGGGAGGTCTTTTTGACCTCGATGCCACCCTTCCGCTGATGGCGGTTCAGGTGGTTCTCCTCACCTTCCTGCTCAATGTCCTCTTCTTCCGTCCGGTCGGCAAGGTCGTGGAAGATCGCGAGGGCTACATCTCCACCAGTCGTGCTGATGCCAAGCAGAAGCTCGCCCAGGTTGAACGCCTGGAGGCTGATCTGGCTGAACAGCTGAAAGGTGCCCGCCAGGCCGCTCAGGCCGTGATCATCGAGGCGGAACAAGAAGTTGACCGGCTTTACCGCGAAGCACTGGCCCAGGCGGAAGCTGAAGCCAACCGCACCAAAGAGGAAAGCCGTCGTGCCATCGAGGCCGAGCGTGAGTCCGCCCGAACCCAACTCAAGGGCCAGGTGGATCAGCTGAGCACCACGATCATCAACCGTTTGCTGGCCGCGTGATGTCTCTCAATTTCAATCCGCTCGAAACCAATCTGGTCAACCTGGTCATTGTGATCAGTCTCCTGGTTTGGTTCCTGCGCGGTTTCCTGGGAGGAATCCTGGAACGAAGAGTAAAGTTGGTTATCGTCAGGCGGCCCCCTACGCAAATGGGGCAATCAAACTGGGGCGTAGTTCAGTTGGTTAGAGCGTCTGTCTTATACACAGGAAGTCGCGGGTTCAAGTCCCGCCGCCCCAACTATGCGCTCGTAGCTCAGCTGGATAGAGCATCTGCCTTCTAAGCAGACGGTCACAGGTTCGAATCCTGTCGGGCGTACTAAATTAAATATCATGGCTAAAGTTCAAGTATCAACCTACAAGTCTAAGAGCGTTAGACGAAAGGGAGTTCACGCTAAGACTAAGCAGTCTAAAAACAAGAACCCTAAGAATTTCAAGAAACCTTATTCATCTCAAGGAAGATAACTATGGCTGATTACATTTGTGAATGCGATAAGAAGCATGAAGAAAGCAAGAGCGGAGTCTCTATTAGATTCGGCGATGACGGTGCGTATCACGACATCAAGTGTCCGTGCGGTAAGTACATGAAGCTCAAAGACCCCAAGTCTGGAGTACCATCATTTAAGCGTGACAGTCACGGAAGGGTGTTTTGAGTGTGCTACTCGACATAGATGGCTATGACGATAAGGGGATTAAGATCGACCCTAACGGTACAGAGGGAGAAGTACTCGAACTACACGGGATACTCGTTGTTCTTCCAAAGAAACCGAAGCGATCGGAGATACTCTTCCATGACAAACCAAAGCATCTGCAAATGTGGAAGAGGACACCTATGCCTCAGGAGCTGCAGAGGATTACAAGTATGGATGAGTGGTTCGAGAAGCCTGCCGAGTTTCGAAAGAAGTTTTCTCCTTTCATCGAAAAAGAGTTTGACCGCAGGCGTAACGGTGTTTGGTTTTACAACAATGGCGTCCCTACGTATATCACAGGGCGACATTACATGCTTCTCCAGTGGTCGAAAATTGATATCGGATTTCCTTACTATCTTGCCTTCCAGCGTGAGATCTTTCTCCACATGGCTGCGTGCGAAGCTGATCCCCGTTGTCTCGGTCAGCTATATACTAAGTGTAGGCGTTCTGGCTATACTAATATCTGCAGCTCTGTACTTGTGGACGAAGCTACGCAAGTTAAAGACAAGCTCCTAGGGATACAGTCCAAGACGGGTAAGGACTCCCAGGAGAATATATTCATGAAGAAGGTTGTTCCGATTTTCAAGTCGTACCCCTTCTTCTTTAAACCTATTCAAGATGGAACGACCAATCCGCGCATGGAGCTGGCTTTTCGCGAGCCGTCTAAGAGAATCACGAAGAACAATAAGACTACGCAGACGGGCGAGGCTCTTAATACGCTGATCAACTGGAAGAACACCACCAACAACGCATACGATGGTGAGAAGCTTCACATCCTGTATCTAGACGAGGCTGGCAAGTGGGAAAAACCTACAGACATTCGTGACGCATGGAGAATCCAGCGCACGTGTCTTATCGTGGGTAGAAAGATCGTTGGTAAGGCCATGGTGGGAAGCACCGTAAATCCCATGGACAAGGGTGGTAAGGAGTACCGCAATCTGTGGGAGGATAGCAACCCTAACGAACGTAACGCAAACGGTAGAACCAAGACTGGTCTTTACCGTATCTTTGTGCCCGCCTATGAAGCACTTGAAGGATTTTTTGACAAGTACGGACAGCCAGTCGTTGATGATCCTGGCAGTTCTGTGGACGGTATTGACGGTGATCTTATTGAGCAAGGGTCGAAGACATACCTAAAGAATGAGCGTCAGTCTCTTAAGTCTGATGCCTCTGAGCTCAATTAGGTTGTTAGGCAGTTCCCCTTTACCGAAGACGAAGCATTTAGAGATAGTGTAGAGGGCAGCATCTTCAACATCGGTAAGATCTATCAGCAGATAGAATTCAACCAAGACATGTACCCCAATCCCGTGGTTAGGGGCAACTTCATGTGGAAGGAGATGGACAAGGAAGTAGTGTTCTCTCCAGATCCAAACGGAAGATTCAGGATCTCCTGGATGCCGCCTAAAGAGCTAAGAAACAAGACCGCTACAGACAGAGGCAAGAAGGTTGCGCCTAACAGCGACCTGGGTTGCGGCGGTGTTGACTCCTATGATCTCGACGCTGTGCTCGACGGCAGAGGTTCGAAAGGAGCTCTGCACCTGTATAACAAATTTAGTATGAACCACCCGTCTAATATGTTTGTGGTGGAGTATGCTTCACGTCCAGACCTAGCTAAGATCTTCTATGAAGACGTGCTTATGGCTGCTTTCTTTTATGGGTACCCTTTGCTCGTAGAAAACAATAAGTACGGTATCGTAAGGTACTTTGAGTCAAGAGGTTACGATGGCTATCTAATGGATAGGCCCGAGCACCTTAAGGCTCCAAACTCTACCACTAAAGTTAGAACCAAGGGTATACCTTCTAACTCTCAGGATGTCATCCACGCTCATGCTCAGGCAATCGAAGCATACATACATAGCCATGTGGGTATCAACCCAGAGACGGATGAGTTCGGTAAGATGTATTTTGACAGAACGCTAGAGGATTGGATTGGGTACAAGATATCAGATCGGACAAAGTTTGACTTGACAATCAGTTCTGGTCTCGCTCTTTTGGCTGCTCAAAAGTTTAAGAAAGAAAAGAAGAAGACTAACTTCGACGAAAAGAAATTCTTTAGAAGGTACAAGGCAAAATCCTGGCACTCTTGAATTTACTATATTTGCATGGAAGTATAACTGCAGAGATACTATAGATGTACGATAACCAAGGAAAAAAGCGTAGCGGCTTTCCTGACCCCCTACTCCCTCGTGAGAAAAAGGAGGAGAAGGAATACGGGCTGAGATACGCTAAAGCTATCCAAGATCAGTGGGGTAAGATCGAGGAAAGCAACTCACTCTACAGAAAGAGACGTAGGGTATTTGACAGGAACCGAGCCTACGCTAACGGAACTCAGGATACGTCTATATATAAGCAACTTTTGAACAGCCTTGATCCGAGCAACTCGGATGGAAGCATGCTGAACTTGGACTTCACCCCAGTCCCTATCCTTCCTAAGTTCGTCAGAATTGTAGTCAACAAGATACTCTCTCGCGAGCCATATCCTAACCTTGAAGCTGTAGACCCTCTTTCTTCTGCAGAAAAAGACAGAGAAAGACGCAAGGTTGAGATGAAGGTTCAAAGTAAGCCAGGTCTGAAGCAGATCGAACAGATGCTCGGCAAAGACATGGGGACGAAGGATACTCCAGACACACTAGAGGAGGCAGAGATTTTTATTGACACTAACCTTAAGACTTCTGGAGAGGTTGCCGCTCAGGTTGCTACCAACATGACCCTTAAGTGGAATGATTTTGCTGACTCTGTTTATAGGCGCTGCGTCAACGACATAGCCACTCTTGGTATGTCTGTGATTAAAAGAAGCAACGATCCTTCTCAGGGGATTCGTACAGACTACGTCGATCCAGCAAACTTTATTCATAGCTACACAGAAGACCCCAACTTTGGGGATATCGTATACGCTGGGCACATAGAGCGAATCTCTATTCAGGAGCTTAAGCGCAGAGCTGGTGATCAGTTTACTGACGAAGATTACGAAAAGATCGCTGGTAAGGCTTCTAAGAAGTATGGCTACGATTCCTCAAAAATCACTCAAAGTTCTTACGATCAGTACTCAAACAAAAATGTTTACGGGTACGACGAGTTTATGGTTGATGTTCTCAGTTTTGAGTTCATCTCTGTAGACACGATGTACTTCGAGGACAAAGAGAATAAGTACGGGAATAAGAATCTTTACTACAAGGGCAGCTCATACAAGAAGCCAAAGAACTCTATTTTTGAGAGAGAAGTAAAGAAGGTTGAGAACGCTACGGTATATGGTGGTTGCTACATCATGGGATGTGATGACTACTTGTTTGATTACGGCATGAAGACTAATATGCCTAAAAACATCCACGATCTCTCGCGTGTGAACATGTCATACTCTGTTGTTGCTACTAATCTTCAGAATATGATGCCAAAGTCGTTGGTTGATAGCTGTGTTGGTTTTGCCGATCAGCTTCAACTGACGCACCTCAAAATGCTTCAGCCGCTTGAACTTCACGATATCTACGAGCAGACAGGTGTCTTCTACTACAGAAGTAAAAACCCAGACGGAGGATTCCAGAATCCACCGATTAGAGAAATCGGAAATAGCATCAGGAATATCAACGAGTTGATTGGACTTTACAATCACTACCTGAGGCTGATAAGAGACACTACGGGTATTAACGAAGCTATGGATGCTAGCTCACCTAAGGGTGATGCTTTGGTCGGTGTTCGCGAACAAGCTATTGCTGCAGGCAACAACGCTATCTACGACATCACGAATGCCTCTATGGTTTTGTTCAAGAAGGTTTGCTCTGACATTGTCAAGTGCCTTCAGGTGATACACCCCGAGTCTGTCTTGTATCACATCTATGAAAATGCCATAGGGGAAGAGAACATGAAGGTTCTCTCTTCTTTCAAAAACCTTATGCTGTACAACTTCGGCGTCCAGGTAGTTAAGAATATGGAGGAGAGCGAGAAGATGCTTCTTGAGCAGAATATCCAGATGGCTTTGTCTCAGAAGGAGTTGGACCTTGAAGACGCCATTGCAATCAGAAACCTCAAGGACGTAAATCAAGCTGAAAGACTTCTCGTGGTTAGACGCAAGAAGCGTTTGCAATCCAATCAGCAGATGGCTCAGCAGAACTCTCAGATGCAGGCTCAGGCCCAAGCTCAAGCTGCGCAAGCCGCCTCACAGGGAAGGCAGCAAGAGATGCAGCTGGAGGCGCAGCTCAAGGCAGCAGAGATAAAGCTGAAGGCTGAGTATGAAGTTCATACAGCTACAGCATTGCATCAGCTCAGAAGAGAGATCGAACTTATTAGAGCTCAGGCTACTCTCGGATTTAGAACTGAGGAGCAGGAGTTTAGAGAAAAGCTGGAGGTGCTTAAGGAGGATCGTAAAGACGATAGAATCAAGAAGCAAGCCGTCCAGCAGAGCAAGCTTATCTCTCAGCGTCAGGGCGCCAGGGGAGAACTCAAGGGGGCTCCTAAGGAAGGAGAGACCCCAGATATAGACAAAGCAATAGACAACATTCTAGGACAACAATAATTATGGCAGCAGTTAATCTAGATAGATCATCAAGACTTGACATCACCTGTAGAAAGGGTGATACGTTTAGCCTCACTATAGACTTCAACGAGACTCTCACCGATGACTATCCTGCCAATGAGTGGGAGATGGAGATCAGAGATTCTGATACTGGTACAGGAGGTCCAACTAACGGGACTACTACTTACGCAACTACCGCATCCAACTTTACTGTAGACGGGGAGGAGCTCAAGATTGACATTACCGCTGCTCACGCTGCGCTTTGGAGCTCAGGTACATACGTGTACGATCTTCAGACAAATGACGGCACCGCTGTTAGAACTTGGCTCCATGGTTTGTTCACCATAGTAGAAGATGTAACAATATAATGAGTTCCATAATCGTATCATCTACTCAGGCCAGTACTATATCAATCTCGGCCCCGCAGGTAAATACGATTAGTATTACTGCGCCAGCTCAGAGAGTCATTAACGGTACGATAAACCTTGGCTCCGCTGGAACCCCAGGTCAGGGTGTCGCTGCTGGAGGAACAACTGGTCAGTCGCTTGTAAAGGCGAGTGGAGCTAACTACGACACTACTTGGGCCGATAGGCTTGCTTCTGTTCAGGAAGACACTACTCCTCATCTTGGGGGTGACCTAGATGTTCAGACGCACAGCATAACGACTGACTCCGCCAATCAGAACATAAACATAGTAGCAAACGGCACTGGCTATATAAACCTAGATGGTGCTGTTAAGATTAAAAATCAAGCTACACCAAGCGTTATCGAGGGAGGACTGTACGCTGATAAAAGCGGTAACATTTACTTTGGTGATGACACTGCATGGAAGAAAGTACTTCTTGAGGATGGATCTGTAGGTGCAGATCTGATAACTATTACAACTGCGGACGGAGATGTTGATGCTCAGGAGAAGATAAGAATCTCTGACGGGACCAACAGCGATGATGTTGTGATCGAAGCTGGGACTAATATGAGCATCTCTAGGAGCGGTGATACTATCACTCTTACTAATACGCTTTCAAATACTACGCTTACCCAGGAAGAAGTAGAGGATTATGCTGGAAACTTAATAGACAGCAGTAACTCTGGAGATCAGACGGGAATAACTGTCACATATCAGGATGCTACGAATGACGTAGACTTTGTTGTTGACGACCAAACTCTCCAAGCGTCAGATTC
>LULE01000661.1_pt1 | contig 11418 bp, 7 predicted proteins | sample 728231 | NCBI WGS metagenome assembly LULE01 (sample SAMN03860297, study PRJNA289734) | marine metagenome | biome: seawater column; feature: ocean; material: water; isolation source: Red Sea water column Station 192 - depth 10m | place: Saudi Arabia: Red Sea | collected 2011-10-15 | depth 10 m | reverse complement strand
GTGCAGACGACACCACCGAGCCAAGACCCACCCATCCCCGGTCCCCAGCAACGAAGCAAGCTCGACCACCACCGCCTGGGACTACCAGCAGCTCACCCCCACCACCTGGCTCTGGACCAGCCCAGGCGGCATCCGATTCCTCGTCCACCCCGACGGCACCACCGAGCTCTAGGGCGACGTCAGACCGCCTCCCCGCCGCGGCCTCATGCCTCGCGGCGGACGAGCACCTCGAAGTCCCGGCCGTCCGTCGTGGCCTGGAAGTGCCCGACCCGCTCGAAGCCGAGCGACTCCACGGTCCGCAGGGCGCGGGCGTTGAACGACGCGACGCTCACCCGGAAGGCCGGGGGAGCGAAGGTGGCCCGCCCGTGGGCGAGAGCCGTCCGGATCGCGTCGCGACCCAGCCCGCGGCCGACGAGGTCGGGTCGCAGACCACCGCCGGTGTCCAGCGCGGAGTCGTCGTACTCCCACCCCGGCACCCGGCCATCCGGTCCGAAGGACCGGAAGCCGATCAGCTCGCCCCGGTCATCGAGCAGGGCGAGGAATCCGGCCGCGTCGTCGAGCAGCTCCTCGGGTCGGGCGCCGGTCATGTCGTAGCAGTCGTAGGGCGGGTCGTAGCGCCACGTGCAGATCGCGCGTGCGTGCACGAGGTCGAGGGGGGCGATCCGCATCGGTCACCGCCGGGTGCTGCCGGGGTCGTCGGCCTGCAGGATGCGGCCGTCGAGCCGGGCAGCGACGGCCCCGGCGAACGAGCGCTGGCTCTGGGTCCAGGTGAAGCGGTGGCTCACCTCGAGGGCGCCCGAGGAGAGCCGCCGCCGCAGGCCCTCGTCGGTCAGCACCCGGCGCAGGGCGTCGGTGAACTCCTCCTGGGTGTCGACGAGCAGCCCTGAGTGACCGTCCTCGATCGACTCCCGGGTCCCGCCGGCGGACCGGTAGGCGACGGCGGGGGTGGCGTGCATGCCGGCCTCGCCGATCACCAGGCCCCACCCCTCCTTCAGCGACGGCAGCGCCAGCGCCCACGCCCGCTCGTAGACCTCGTGCTTGTGCTCCTCGGTGACGTGCCCCTCGAGCACGACGCTGTCTCCCGCGCCCGCCTTCTCCACGTACGCCGCCAGCTCGCTCTCCCACCACCCGGACCCGACCACGTGCAACCGCAGGCCCGGCAGCTCCTCGCGCAGGGCGACGACCGCGTCGACGGCGTGCTCGACCTGCTTGTGGGGGACCAGGCGGCCCACGACCGCGACCATGGGCGCCTCGCTCTTGCCCGGGTCCACCGCCCGGTAGGGGTCGGTGCCGTTGTGCACGACCGCGATGCGCTCGCGGTCGATGCCGAGCTCGACCAGCTCGTCGCGGGTGGCGCGCGAGACCGCGACGTACTGCTCGCGGCGGTAGAGACGCGGAGCGAACCGACGCTCGATCCACCAGCCGACCCGGCCGCTGAGGCCGGGGTAGACGACCGGCCACTGCTCGCGGTGGACGTGGTGGATGAGCACGACCACCGGCACGTCGGTGACCATGCGGCTGAAGAACGGCAGCCCGTTCTGCACGTCGACGACGAGGTCGGTGCGCCCGCGGGGGCCGTCCAGCTCGCCGCGGCGCAGGGCGCGCATGCCGGCGGCGTAGACCGACAGCTTGGAGCCGCGACGCACGAACCGGATGCCCTGCCGGGTCTCCTCGGCCGGGGCCGCGGAGTGGGCCGCGCAGAAGATCGTGACGCTGCAGCCCCGCTCGACCAGGCCCTCGGCCATCTTCTCGAGGTAGCGCTCGGCGCCGCCTCCCTCGGGGTTCGCGGTGTCGCGCCAGCTCAGGAAGACGACGTGGCGTGCGTCCAACGAGCCCTCGTGCATCGCGCGGAGCCTATAGGGTCCTCGTCGTGTCTCGCCGCCGGTCCGATGAAGCTTTCCGGTACTCCTGGTCCCGGGCCGTCAGGCTCCTGAGGGACTTCCGCCACGAGCAGACCGACCCGGCCCGGTTCTACACCGCCCTGGCCCAGGACTCCGCGGCCCAGGTCGCCCACTACGCCCCCCTGGACTCCCAGCTCGTCTTCGACGTCGGCGGCGGGCCCGGCTGGGCCTCGGCGACATCGCCTCGGGCACCGTCGTCGGGAGCGGGATGCAGCTGCCGATCCGTTCCTCCAGCGTCGACGTCTGCTACTCCTCCAACGTCCTCGAGCACGTCCCGGAGCCGTGGACGATGGCGCGGGAGATGGTGCGCGTCACCAAGCCGGGCGGCCTGGTGTTCATCAGCTACACCGTCTGGTTCGGCCCGTGGGGCGGGCACGAGACCGCGCCGTGGCACTTCCTCGGCGGGGCGCGTGCGCGCCGCCGCTACGCCCGCGTCCACGGCCGCGAGCCGAAGAACAGGGACGGCGAGTCGCTGTTCCCCGTCACCGTCGCGGCCGGTCTGCGGTGGGCCCGCGAGCAGGAGGCCGCGGGCACCGTGGACGTCGTCCACCTGACCCCGCGCTACAACCCGTGGTGGAGCCGCTGGCTCCTGCACGTGCCGGTGGTGCGCGAGCTGGTCACCTGGAACCTCGTGCTGGTGCTGCGTCGCCGATGATCCACCGATGAGCAGGTTCGCCTGGCGGGTGCTGGCGGGCTGTGCGCTGCTGCTCGGCCTGGCCTTCACCCAGGACCCCGGCTACGTCGTGGCCGACACCAAGTACGACCTCGCGGTCGCCCCGGCGGACTTCCTCGTCCGGGCGCTGCACCTGTGGGACGGCGAGGGCGCCCTCGGCCAGCTGCAGAACCAGGCGTACGGCTACCTGTGGCCCACCGGACCGTTCTTCGTCGCCGGGGCGTTGGCGGGCCTGCCGGCCTGGGTCGTGCAGCGGCTGTGGTGGGGGCTGGTCCTGGCCGTCGCCTTCGCGGGCGCGGCCCGGCTGGTCCGCGTGCTCGGGGTGCGCAGCGACCTGGCCTGCCTGCTCGCCGGCGCGGCGTACGCGCTCTCCCCGCGCATGCTCACCACCCTGGGCCCGATCTCCAGCGAGAGCTGGCCGATGGCCCTGGCGCCGTGGGTGCTGGTCCCGTTGGTCGTGGGTGCAGAGCGCGGCTCGCCGCGCCGAGCGGCCGCCTGGGCCGGGGTCGCCGTGGCCATGGTGGGCGGCATCAACGCGGCCGCCGCCTTCGCCGTCATCCCGCTGGGAGCGGTGTGGCTGCTGACGCGCTCCCGCGGCCCCAGGCGCCGGGCCCTGATGCTGTGGTGGCCGGTGTTCACGCTGCTGGGGACCCTGTGGTGGCTGGTGCCGCTGGTGGTCATGGGGGCCTACAGCCCGCCGTTCCTGCAGTGGATCGAGACCGCGTCGGTCACGACCTTCCCGACGACGCTGGCCGACGCCCTGCGCGGCACCAGCAACTGGGTGCCCTACGTCGACACGACCTCGCGCGCCGGGCGCGACCTGGTGACGACCCCCTACCTCGCCCTGGACGCGGGGGTCCTGGTGCTCCTGGGTGCCGTCGGCATGATGCTGCGCACGAACCCGCACCGCGCGTTCCTCGCCCGCGGCCTGGTGCTGGGCCTGCTGCTGGTCACCCTCGGGCACGAGGGAGCCGTCCAGGGGTGGGGTGCGGCCACGCTGCACGACCTGCTCGACGGTGTGCTCTCGCCGATCCGCAACGTCCACAAGTTCGACCCGGTCCTCCGGTTGCCGCTGGTCATCGGGCTGGCCTACGTGGTCGAGCAGCTCCGGACGGCGCCGGGCGGCGCGGGTGCGCAGGAACGGCTCAACCGGACCGTCCTCACCGTCACCGCCGTCGCCGTGGTGGCCGCGGGCGCGGTGCCGGCGCTGGCGGGACGGCTCACCCCGAGCGACCCGGTGCGTGCCGTCCCCGGCTACTGGACGGCGACCGCGCACTGGCTCGAGGAGCAGCAGGCGGCCGACGGCGACGCGACCGCGCTGCTGCTGCCGGGCTCGGGCTTCGCCCGCTACCAGTGGGGTTCGCCCGACGACGAGCCGATGCAGTGGCTGGCCGGGTCGCGCTGGGCCGTGCGCAACGTGGTCCCGCTGGTGCCGGCGGGCCAGGTACGGCTCCTCGACGGCATCGAGCGCCGGATGGTCGAGGGGCGGGGCTCGCCGGGGCTGGCCGACGCGCTGGCGCGCGCCGGCATCCGGTACGTCGTCGTCCGCAACGACCTGGAGCGCTCCGACGACGTCCCGGACCCCCTGCTGGTCCGGCAGGCGCTGCGCGACTCCCCGGGGCTGGTGGCGGCGCAGTCCTTCGGCCCGGTGCTGGGCGGTGACGCGCGGCTCGAGGACGGCGCCGAGCGGGTCGTCGTCGACGGCGGTTGGCAGGCGCGCTACCGCGCGGTCGAGGTGTGGGAGGTCGACGGCGCCGAGCGTGCGGTGCTGGCCGACGACCTTCCCGTGGTCGTCGGCGGGCCGGAGGACCTGGCGGACCTGGCGGACCTCGGCGTCCTCGACGAGCGTCCGGCCGTGCTGGCCGCCGACCTCCCCGAGCAGCTGGGCACCGAGTCGCACGAGGAGCTGCGGGCCGCGCTCGGCCCGTTGGTCCTGACCGACGGGCTGCGACTGCGCGAGCACGCGTTCGCGAGGGTCCACGACGGCGACAGCCCGGTGCTGGAGCCCGGCACCCCACGCCGCAACGGCAACCCGGTGCGTGACTACGAGCTCGACGAGGACGCGCCGTGGCGCACGGCCGCCCGGCTGGAGGGCGTCGCCGCGGTGGAGGCGTCCTCCTCCGACGCCTGGACCAGCTCGCTGGGGCCGGTCCGCCGCGGTGCCCAACCCTGGTCGGCCCTGGACGGCGACACCTCCTCGGCGTTCCGCAGCGCACCGTTCGCCAGCGGGGTCCAGTGGTGGCAGGTGAGGTTCGAGACCCCGGTGCGGGTCTCGCGGGTGGAGCTCACGGCCGGTGAGGAGGCCTTGGAGGACCAGCGGGTCCGGGTGGTGACCGAGGCCGGCTCCACCGAGGAGCTGCCGCTGGGGCGGGGCCAGTCCCGCACCGTCGTGCTGGATTCCTCGCCGACCACGACGCTGCGCATCGAGGCGGCGGTCGCGGACCGTCCCCTCGACCTGGCGGAGGTGCAGGTCCCCGGCGTGCGGGCCGAGCGTCCCTGGGTGCTGCCGCAGCTGCCCGAGGCGTGGGCCGAGCTGTGGCGACAGCCCGACGTCGTCGCGCTGCGCGCCGACCGGGACCCGCGCACTGGCTGCGTCGTCGCCACGGACCTGCGCCGGATCCGCGAGGAGGTGCGGTGCGCCGCGCGCCGTGCCGTGGCCGACGAGGAGTCGACGGGGCTCGACCGCGTCGTCACGCTGCCCGGCCCCGCGACGTACGACGAGGTCGAGCTGCGCGGGACGCCGCGAGCCGGCGCGGCGCTGGACGCACTCGTCCTCGCCGACCGTGCGATCACCGCGTCCGCCTCGTCCGCGGAGGTCGAGGACCCGCGGACCGGTCCGCTGGCGGCGATCGACGGCGACCCCGGCACCACCTGGGTGGCCGACACCGACCAGGACTTCCCCGTCCTGGACGTCTCGTGTCTCGGCGAGCGCGACCTCGCCGGTCTCCGGGTCCGGCTGGACCCCGACGCCCCGGCGGCCCGACCCACCGCCCTGCGCCTCACGTGGCCCGGCGGGACCAGGGACGTCCGTCTGCTCGACGGGCGTGCCGACCTCTCCGACGACCCGATCCGCACCGACCGGGTGTCGCTGCAGGTGCTGGGCACCGAGCCCACGCGCGACCTGGGCTTCGACGGGGTGGGGCGCGACGTGGGGGCCGGCATCACCGAGCTGCGACTGCTCGGCGTGCCCTACGAGCCCCTCAAGCCGTCGCTGGAGGCGCGACGCTACGCCTGCGGGACCGGTCCCGACCTCGCGGTCGGTGCCCGGGTGATCCGGACCCGGGTGCTCGCCTCGCCCGCCGAGCTCCTCGACGGCAACGAGGTGTCGCTGCAACCGTGCGGCCGCGACGTCCGCCGCGACCCCACCCTCACGCTGGGGGCGGGGGAGACCCGGGTGCGGTTCCTCGACTCGGAGGCGGTCGCGGCGACCTCGGTCGTCCTCGGCTCGCTGCCCTCCGGGCCCGACGTCCGGCCCGTGGCCGTCGACCCCGAGCCCGCGACCCGCACCTTCGAGGTGCCGGCGGGGGAGTCCGGCGTGCTGGTCTCCCGCGAGAACGTCAACGCCGGGTGGCAGGCGCGGCACGACGGATCCCTCGAGGCGCTGACGGTCGACGGCTGGCAGCAGGCCTGGCTGGTGCCGGCGGCGAGCGACCAGGACTCCACCGTCGTCGCCTCCTTCGGTCCCGACCTGCCCTACCGGCTCGGTCTGGGGGTCGGTGGACTCCTGTCGGCGGCACTGCTGCTCGGTGCGGGCTGGTCGTCCTGGCGCGCCGCACGCCGCGCGGCGTCGGACGCTCCCGCACCGCTCACCCCGCCGTCGCTCTCGTCGCGCCGCCACGGCCCCGTGGTGGCGCTGGGCAGCGCGGTCCTCGCGGGTGGACTGCTGGCGGGGTCCGGCGGCGCGGCCCTCGGCGGCGCCGTCGCAGTGCTGGCGCTGCTGCTGCGCGGTCGCGTGCCCGAGGTCGTGCCCTGGGTGCTGGCCGCGCCGGCGGTCGCGGTCGGGGCGGCGTACGCCGTGCGCCCGTGGGGCGACGCCGCCGGGTGGGCCGGGACGCTGGCCTGGCCCACCTACCTCGCGCTGGTCCCCGTCGTCGGCGCGGTGGCGCTCGCCTGCGAGCCGGCGCGGCGGCGGGCCAGGGGGTGGCGACCCTTCAGCCGCAGCACCGGGCGCTCCACGAGCCGGTAGGTCAGCTCGGCGGCCACCAGGCTGACCAGCAGCGTCGCCGCCCACAGCGGCCAGAAGGGAGCGGTGAACTCCTCCCAGGCGGTCGTGGCGGTGAGCAGGTGCAGCACCGGGACGTGCAGGCAGAACAGCCCGTAGGAGGTGAACCCCAGGTGGCGGGCGGCCGGGTGCAGGAGCAGCCGGTCGAAGGTCGTCGGCGTCGCCGGGACCGGGCGCAGCACCGCCGGCAGCACGACCAGGCCGCCCACGGCGGCGTACAGCAGGTTCTTGACGAGCGCCTGGGCGTCCGTGGGCGGGTCGAGCACCAGCGGTCCGGCCAGCGGCGTGGACGCGACGAGCAGCAGTGCGCCGGCCATCAGCCAGCAGACCCCGGGCTGCGCGGCCAGGGACCGGAGCACGGCGACGGGCCGACCTCCCCGTCCGTGCTCGTGCAGCACCGTGGCCAGCGCGAGGCCGATGCCGACCGCGAACCAGTCCAGGTAGCCCACCAGCCACTGCGGGGTGGCGACGAACCGGTCCCCACCGGCCCAGGCGGCGCCGTGCACGTGCCACCAGGTGCTCAGCGCGGTCATGACGACCAGGAGGGCCAGCACCCGGGCCGGGCGCAGCCGCCGGCCCGCGGCGACCAGCATGAGCAGGGGCAGCAGCAGGTAGAAGTGCAGCTCGACGGCCAGGCTCCACATGTGGGTGAGCCCCTGCGGGAAGCTCGCGTCGACGAGGGTGGAGGCCAGCAGGTACGTCGCCACGCGGTCGCCCCACCCGAGGACCCGGTTGTCCTCGATGAGCGCCAGCGCCAGGGTCGCGGTGACGACGTACACCGGGAGGATGCGCAGGGCCCGCTTCCACAGGTAGTGCCCGGTGGCGGGGGCGGGCCGTCCGGCCGCGGCCCGGGTCAGCCAGGCCCGCGAGAGCAGGAACCCGCTGAGGGTGAAGAACAGCGCCACCCCGACGTCGAGGCGGGCCACCAGCGCCCCGAGGGTGCCGTGCGAGCCGTAGGAGGCAGACCAGAAGCCGACGTGCGTGGTGAGGACCGCGAGCGCGCCCACGAAGCGCAGCGAGTCGACGTGGGGGAAGGTGCTCGCCGTCTCGGGGGGCGCCTGCAGCGCTGCTGCTCGTGCGACCGACGTCATCGCGCCTCCTCCAGCTCGCCGACTACGACCTCGTCCACGCACAGTGTCTCCCCGGGGGGCAGGCCCCCGAGGCGCACCCGGTCGAAGGCCCCCTCGACGCGGACCAGCACCTCGCCCAGGCCGCCGACGACCGGTGCGCTCACCGGCTCCCCGCCGAGCACCTGGACCTCGACGTCGGTGCCGGTGGAGGAGAGGTAGCCGATCCGCAGCCACCAGACCAGGTCGATGGTGCGCCCCGAGAGCGGGACCGTGGTCCACGTGGTCCCCACCCGCCAGCCGCAGTCCGGCACCGGGCCGAAGCCGGTGCGGATCGCGCCGTCCACGTCCGCCGGGACCAGCGCACCGTCCTCGGCGAGGACGTGGAGGTCGTCGCTGGCGACCGGGAACCGGGCGTTGTCGACGAGCAGCGGCAGCAGGTAGGCGGTGGTGTTGCGGGGGAAGTGGTAGCCGGGGACGACGTCCTCCGGCACGACCTGGTCGGCCACGTCGACGGCACCGGCCCCCCGGAGGGAGGACGCCACCGCGCCCAGGTAGTCGCGCCCGGGGTTGTCGGTGTGCCAGACGTGCACGTACTGCCAGGTGGAGGCGAGACCTCCCAGCGTCACCACCGCCAGCAGGCCGGCCAGGACGGCGACCGGGAGGACGTCGGTGAGGTAGCGCAGCTCGGTCCCGATGATCGCCCCGACCACCTGGGCGCGGCTGGTGAGCACCAGCAGGTAGGCCAGCGTGGCGTAGCCCCCGAGCAGCAGCCAGGCCCGTCCGGTGGCGGTGCGGCGACGGGCGAGGAGCACCCCGAGGGCGACCAGCACGGTCCAGGACAGCACGACGAGCACCATCGGCGGGTCGGCGGCGCTCACCGGCGGGTTGTCCACCGACCAGCGCCAGGGCCCCCCGAGCAGGCCCGTGGGCAGGGAGCGACCGAGCATCTGCCAGGCCAGCTCGCCGGCGACGTCGGCGTCCACGACCTCTCCGACCACCTGCGGCACCTGGGTGCCGTAGTACCCGGCGTACGCCGCGGCGAGCAGGCCCAGGGCCAGGGCGGCCGGCCACGCCAGCCGGAACGCCTCGCGGACCCGGCGGACCGGACCGCCCTCGACGAACCACCCGAGGAGCAGCGCCGCCAGCAGGGCGAGCACGAGCGCGGTCTTGACGTACGCCGCGAAGCCGAGCAGCAGCAGTCCGCCCGTCGCCGCGAGCCACCGCCACCTGCGCGTGCGCAAGTAGGTCACCCAGGTGGCCACGCTGCCCCACAGCACGACCTGGAGCGGCAGCTGGTTGAGGGACGCGGCCCACCACATGGTCGCGGGCCACGTGAGTGCCGAGGTGAGGTAGACCGCGAGCAGACCCAGCACCGCTGGGCGCGGGCCGAAGAGCACCACGAGGGCGACCAGGCACGCCAGACCGGCCATCGCGCTCATCACGACCGCCGTCGTCGCGGCGACCACCCAGCTCTCGTGCCCCGACGAGGTCATGAGGAGGGCGAGCGCGCGCCCCAGCGGCATCAGCTGGGAGTCGAACGGGGCGAGCAGGTCGGCGAGGGAGTCCGTGGCCAGGGCATCGCCGGCGAGACGGTGGTCGTCGGTGTAGAACCACGAGCCGTACAGCGCCCACCCGCGCGCGGCGACGAACACCGCGACCACGAGCAGCCCGAGGATCCAGACGGTCTCGGCCCCTGCTGCGCGACGCCCCGCCGACGCCTTCTCCCCCTGCACCGCGCGAGTGTGGCACAGACCCGCTGCTCGGCCCGAAGGTCACGGCTTTGTGGCGAATGCCACGAAAAAGGTGACTCTGGAGTAGCGTCAGCACGTTACGTGTCCGTTTCCTGGGGAGGGAACGGCTTCTCTGGGGAGGGAATTGTGCGTAGTTGGATCGGCCGTGTCGTGTTCGGCCTTGGAGGGTTCCTGGTCGTCGCCGGCCTGTTGGGTCTCGTGTGGGCCCCGGGTGTCGTGGAGCGCACGCCCGTGGACGTGAGCACCACCACCTACCTCGACGGCGAGGCAGGCAAGCTGGACGCGGCGACGGGTGAGCTCGTGCGCAACCCGATCTACGCGATCAGCGTCACCAAGACCGACAGCGAGGTGTCCACCGACGACGCCGTCGCGTGGGTCCAGTCCAGCTGCGTCATGATCGACCGCGGCGGCGAGCGCGAGTGCGTGGACGGCTCCTCGGACATGATCACCGCCTCGGTGGACGTCTTCGCCACCGACCGGGTCACCGGCGAGTCGGTCAACGAGGGCATCGAGCTGCCCGCCGACGCCACGCCGCACGAGGGCCTGGTCAACAAGTGGCCCTTCGACGCCCAGCAGGAGACCTACGCCTACTGGGACGGCACCCTGGGCCGCGCCGTGGACGCCGTCTTCGACCGCGAGGAGGAGATCGCCGGCGTCGACACCTACGTCTACAAGGTCACCGTCAGCGAGGAGACCGCCGAGATCGCCGCGGGCACCATGGGCACCTACTCCACCGCCAAGGAGATCTGGGTCGAGCCCACCACCGGCGCCATCGTGAACCAGACCGAGGACCAGCAGCGCTGGCTCGAGGACGGCACCCCGGCGCTGGACCTCCAGCTCGCGTTCACCGACGAGCAGGTCGAGTCCTCCGCGTCCGACGCCAAGGACAACACCGGTCTGATCAACCTGATCGAGGTCGTCCTGCCGATCGTCGGCTTCGTCGGTGGCGGCCTGCTCCTGGTCGTCGGCTTCCTGATGATGCGCCGCCCGGCCTCGCGGCACGCGCCGACCCACGAGCGGGAGACCGTCGGCGCCGGTCGCTGAGGCTCCCACCAGCAGCACCCGTGGTCGGGTGCGGCCCCTCGGTCAGAGGAGGTCGCACCCGACCACTGCTGTTCCCGGACCGATCCGGCCCCGCACCGAGGACCAGCCGCCCCAGACGCGGTCGTGCCCCTCGGGCCACTCCGGCTCCAGCAGGTCGGTGATCATGAAGCGGTGCCCGACCAGGAGGGACACCCAGTCGCCCAGCGTGCGGTGGTGCTCGACGTAGGACACCGCCTCGGTCGCCTCGTCGACCTCGACGTAGGGCGTGCGGTCCCAGTAGGACTGCGACGCGACCAGGCCGTCGGCGCCGGGATCGTCGGGGAACATCCACCGGGTCGGGTGGGTGATGGAGAAGGCGAAGCGACCACCGGGTCGCAGGACCCTGGCCACCTCGCCGATGGCCTCGTCGAGGTCGGCCACGAACTGCAGGGCCCCGAAGGAGGAGAACACGGCGTCGAAGCAGGCGTCGCGGAACGGCAGCGCCGTCGCGGTCGCACGGACCGACGGCACCGACAACCCGGTGGACTCGTCGAGTCGGCGCGAGTGCTGCAGCTGGCGGTGGGAGAGGTCCAGCCCGACCCCTCGCCCGCCGCGGGCACGCACCCACCGCGAGCACTGACCGGCGCCGGACCCGACCTCGAGGACGTCGCGGCCCGCGACGTCGCCGAGGATCCCGGCCGCCTCCTCGGTCAGCCCCTCGGGGCCCCACACGAACCCGGCGTCGCCGAGGAACTCGCCGTGGGTGGCCTGGTAGTCG
>LULE01000892.1_pt1 | contig 11458 bp, 9 predicted proteins | sample 728231 | NCBI WGS metagenome assembly LULE01 (sample SAMN03860297, study PRJNA289734) | marine metagenome | biome: seawater column; feature: ocean; material: water; isolation source: Red Sea water column Station 192 - depth 10m | place: Saudi Arabia: Red Sea | collected 2011-10-15 | depth 10 m | reverse complement strand
GGCGGCCAGTTCCTCGACATGCCGCCCGAAGAGGCGGACCGGCTGATTGCGATCAATTTCGGCGGCGTCGTCAACGGCATCTACATGGCGATGCCGTTGCTGCGCGCGACCCCCGGATCGGCGATCCTCAACACCGGATCGGCGTCGGGCTTCTATGGCGTCGCCGGGCTTGCCGTCTATTCGGCGACGAAGTTCGCGGTGCGCGGGCTGACCGAGGGGCTGGAGATCGAGTTCGCCAAATATGGCATCAAGGTTCGCTCGCTGATGCCCGGCTTCATCGATACGCCTTTGCTCGATCAGGTCAGCGCCGACAGCAACGAGCCCGCCCGCGACCGCCTGTCGGCGAGCGGTTTCGAAATCTCGCCGGTGCAAGATGTCGCAAAGGCAGCGTGGGATGCCGTTCACGGCGACCGCGTGCATGTCCCCGTCGGCAAGATGGCGCGCCGCCTCGGTCGCCTCGCGCGCTTCTTCCCCGGCCTGATCGCCAAGCAATCGAAAAAGATCGACGGCCTCGGCGGCGCCGCGGCGCACTGACGCGCCGGTCGGGCGCGACAGACGATACGCGCTACAAATTCAGGTATCTGCGCGAATTGCCGCTGAATATCTTGGCCTTCTGCACGCCCGACAGGCCGCTGTGATCGCGAACGAGCTGGCCGATGTCCTGCTCGCCGAGCGGAAACGGATGGTCCGAACCGAGCAGGATACGGTCTTCGCCCATCACTTCAACGAGCAGGGTCAGCGCGTGCGGATCGAACACCGCTGAATCGACGAAAAAGCGATCGACATAGGTCGAGGGCGGGTTCGGGCAATCGACACGGACGATGTCCCGATATTTCCAGGCATTTTCGACGCGGCCGAGCAGAAAGGCGAAGCTGCCGCCGCCGTGACCGAAACAGATGCGCAGGCTTTTCGGCAGGCGTTCGAAGGCGCCCGACAGGATCAGCGACAGGATCGAAAGCTGCGTCTCGGCGGGCATCGCGACGAGCCAGGGCAGCATATATTTGGGCATGCGTTCGCGTGCCATCATGTCCCACGGGTGGACGAGCACCGCCGCACCCACTTCGGCGCAGTGGGTGAGAAAGGTCAGGATGCCTTCATCGTCGAGGTTGCGCAGCCCCATGTGATTGCCGATCTGGACGCCGAGGTGGCCGCATTCCATCGCGCGGCTGACCTCGGCGCACGAGCGGTCGATATCCTGCAACGGCACCTGCGCCAGAGCCTTCATCCGATGCGGCGCGTGGCCGCAAAATTCGAGCGCCGCGTCATTGAAGCGCTGCGCACATTCGAGCGCCTGCCCGGCAGGGCGACTATAGCCGAACATGATCGGCGTCGCGCAGATGATTTGCAGGTCGATCCCCTGCTGGTCGAGCGCTTCGACGCGGCGCGCGGGATTCCACAATATATCGTCGACGGGGCGGAACATCTTGGCGCCCGACATGATGAAGCCGCTGCCGTCGCCGTCATCGCGCAGCCACGGCAGACCGTCGGCTTCGGCGCGGGCGCGATAGGCGGCATCCATCGCCGGAAAGAAGTGGCTGTGCATGTCGATCACGGCCGCCCGTTGCGCTGGATTGTCCATCATAATTGTCGCCGCACCCTTGTCCTTCAAACACCCCGCGGGTCGCCGAAGCGCGCGGGCCATGCGGTTGAGTAACGACGGGTAGCTATCAACAATAATCCCCAGACTTGCCCTCGCTATTACAAAATGGCTATATCCTGTCCGAACCGGGTGGGAGATACATCATGCCAAAATTTCACGAGAATTTCCTGCTCGGACGCCTGAAGCTGCGTCAGTTGCGGCTGCTGACCGCCATCGCCGACGAAGGCACGGTGCTGAAGGGTTCGCAGGCGCTCAACATCGCCCAGCCCGCGGCCACGAAGAGCATCAAGGAGTTGGAGGACGCCTTGGGCGTCCAGCTCTTCGAGCGCTCGTCGCGCGGCGTCACCCCGACCGATTTCGGTGCGGTCATGATCAAGCATGGGAAGCTGATCCTTGCGCAGCTTCGCCATGCCGGCGAGGAATTGCAATCGCTGGAAGAAGGTCTGTCGGGGCGGGTCCATGTCGGCACTTTGCTCGCGGCATCGACCTCGCTGCTGCCGCGCGCGCTGGCGCGGCTGCGCGAGCGGCGTCCCGGGATCGCGGTGACGGTCGCCGAAGGCACGATCGACCGCTTGATGCCCGGCCTTCGCACCGGTGACATCGACGTCGTGCTCGGCCGCCTGCCCGAATATCGCGAGCGCGAGGGGTTGAAGCAGGATGTGCTGTACCTCGACACCGTATCGATCATGGTGCGCGCGGGCCATCCGCTGACGCAGCGTGACGCGCTGACGCTCGCCGACCTGGTCGATCAGGCGTGGGTGATGCCGCCGACGCAGACATCACTGCGCCGCCAGATCGACCAGGCCTTTCGCCACGAGGATCTGGAACCGCCGCTCGACGTGATCGAATCGGTGTCGATCCTGACCAATCACGCCCTGCTGATGAGCACCGACATGGTGGCGGCGATGCCGCATCAGGTGGGCATCGGTCAGGCGGGTCTCGTCGCGCTGCCCGTGACACTCGAAGGCGCCAGTTCGCGGATCGGCGCCACGACGCATGCCAATGTCGAACTGTCGGCGGCGGCCGCCTATTTCATGGACGTCGTCCACGAGGTCGCCGCGGAGATCCGCAGCGAACTGGGACAGGATCAGCCGGCTTCCGCCGAGGGCGACACGCGCCGCCAGACGAAATAGGCAGCAGCGATCAGCACTAGCCACGGGCCACCCGCAAAGACGGCGACCTGCCAGTCGGCATCGACCGCCATCGTCACACCGATCGCCCCCAGCAGTGCCAGCCCCAGAAGCTGGGCATAAGGGAAGAAGGGCATCTGCACCGGCAGATCGGCGCCGCGATGGCGCCGCCGAAAACGCAGGTGACTGACGAGGATCGCACCCCAGACCAGCAGACCGCCGAACAGCACGATCCCGAAAAGATAATTATAGGCGAGCGGGGTAAGGATCGACAGCGACGCGGCGGCGAGGATGCCGACGCCGGTGACCATCGTTGCGCGCATCGGCACATGTTGCGCGTTGAGTTCCCCCAGCTTTCGCGGCGCATAGCCGCCGCGCGCGAGCGAAAAGAGCATGCGCGATCCCAGGTAGATGCTGGTGTTCATCGCCGACAGCGCGGCGGTCGCGACAACGAAGTTCATGATGCCGGCGGCATAGGGAATCCCTGCGCTGGCGAACATCTTCACGAACGGGCTTTCGGTCACGACCTTCGCGCCCGATTCGGTCCACGGCATAAAGGCGACGATGATGAACAGCGCGAGGATGTAGAAGAGGAACAGCCGCGCCGCCATCGTGCGCAGCGCCGCCGGTATCGCCTCTTTCGGGTCTTTCGCCTCGCTCGCGGTGCCGACGACGAACTCCAGCCCCATGAACGAAAACAGCGCCATCAGCACGGCCATCCAGACGCCCGAAAAGCCGTTGGGCAGGAAACCGCCAGCGAGCCCCGTGACATTGTGCAGCCCGACCGGATCGCCGACGATACCGAAGATGCGGCTGAGGCCCACGATGATGAAGCCGACGATCGCCGACACCTTGATGACGGTCAGCCAATATTCGACCGACCCGAAATTATGCACCGCGCGCGTATTGACCCAGACGACCGTGGCCGCGCTGCCCAGCGCCCACATCCACACCGGCGTGTCGGGCAACCACCATCCCATATAGATGCCGACCGCAACTGCCTCGCTGCCGATCAGCAGCACCTGCTGGATCCAGTAGGTATAGCGCACGATGAATCCCATCATCGGGCCAAGGTAGATTTCGGCATAGGTGCCGAACGAACCCGCCGTAGGATGGACGACCGCCATCTCCGACAGGCTGAACACCATGATAACCGCGACCAGTGCCGCGATCAGATAGCTGATCAGGACGCCCGGCCCGGCGTAGCCGATCGCGATGCCCGATCCCATGAACAGGCCGGTACCGATCGCCCCGCCAAGGCCGATCATGATGATCTGCGCTTTGCTGAGTCCGCGCTCGAGCCCCGCCTCGCGGTCGAGATAGGCCTGTTCGTCCATCGTCATTCCCCCTGCCCCCGCATTCAGGTCACCGCGTCGCGGATTTGATGTTCGGGTCGTTTCCATATCCCGTCATCCATGATCGTCACCAGCCGATCGACCGCATCCCAGACATCGGCATAGCCGACATAGAGAGGCGTGAAGCCGAAACGCACCGTATCGGGCGCACGGAAATCGCCGATCACCCCCGCTGCGATCAGCGCGCGCATGATCGGATAGCCGTCGGGGTGGGCAAAAGACACCTGACTGCCGCGCGCCGCCGCCTCGCGCGGGGACGCGAGGGTGAAGCCATGGCCGGCGCAACGCTCCTCGACGAGCCGGATGAACAGGTCGGTCAGCGCCATCGATTTGGCGCGGATCGCGCCCATGTCGGCGGCGCGATGGATGTCCAGACCGACCTCGACCAGCGCCATCGACAGGATCGGCTGCGTGCCGATCAGGAACTGGCGAATGTCGCGCTGCGGCCGATAGCCGGGCTCGAAAGCGAAGGGCGCGGCATGACCCCACCAGCCGGTCACGGGCTGCAGCGCCTGACCCTGGTGCCGCTTTGCCGCGAACAGGAAGGCGGGTGAGCCCGGACCGCCGTTCAGATATTTATAGGTGCAGCCGACCGCGAAATCGACGCCCGCGCCACCGAGGTCGACCGGCATCGCGCCCGCGCTGTGGCACAAATCCCAGATCGCGAGCGCCCCCGCCGCCTGCGCGCGCGCGGTGATCGCGGCCATGTCGTGGATATGCCCGGTCTTGTAATGGACGTGGGTGATCGCGACCGCGATCGTGTCTTCGTCGATCGCATCCGCGATCTCGTCCTTTTCGCAGAGCCGCACCTCCACGCGCCCGCCGGTCGCGGCGGCAACGCCCTGCGCGATATAATTGTTGGTGGGGAAGTTGCTGCCCTCGAGGATCAGGACGCGGCGATCGGGGCGCAGCGCGACCGCCGCCGACAGAACCTTGAACAGATTCTGGCTCGTCGAATCGCAGACGATGACCTCGCCTTCCTCCGCACCGATCAGCGGCGCAAGCTTGTCGCCGAGGTGCATCGGCAGGTCGAACCAGCCCGCGCTGTTCCAGCTCTTGATAAGGTCGGTACCCCATTCGCGGGTCACCACGTCGTGCGCGCGCGCCGCCGCACCCTTCGGCATCGCGCCGAGCGAATTGCCGTCGAGATAGATCATTCCCGCCGGAATATCGAAGCGATCGCGCAAGGGGGCGAGCGGATCGGCGGCATCCATGGCCGCACAGGCGGCGCGATCGAGACTATCAAGCGTCATGGTAGCAAATCACCTTCGTCTGCGACATTTCGCGCGCCGCAAAGCGCACTCCCTCGCGCCCCATATTCCCGCGTCCGGCACCGCCGAACGGCATGGCATCGAGGCGGTAGTCGGTCGAATCGTTGATCATCACCCCCGCCGCACGCAGCCACCGCGCCGCTTGGCGGGCGGTGCGGTGCGATTCGGTGAAGATCGCCGCGTGGATCGCGTAGTCGGCGCCGTTCGCGGCGTCGATGGCTTCGTCCAGATCGGCGAAGCGAAACAGGCTCGCGATGGGACCGAAGGCTTCATGACAGGCCACCGGCGCGTCGCCCGGAACATCGGCAAGCAGCGTCGGCCGCACCAGCGCCCCGGCCCGCTCACCGCCCGTAAGCAGGGTCGCGCCGCGCGCGACCGCATCGTCTACCCAGGCGATGACGCGCGCCGCCTCGTCACCGCCGATCATCGGCCCGACGTCTGTTGCCGGGTCCAGCGGATCGCCGACGCGCAATGCTTCGGTCGCGGCGACGAGCGCGGCCTGAAAGACGTCATGGATCGCATCATGGACATAGATTCGCTGCACCCCGACGCAATTCTGCCCCGCCGCGCCAAAAGCGCCCGCCGCGCAGGCAGCCGCGGCCTTCCCGACATCGGCATCGTCCATCACGATCACCGGACCGTTGCCGCCAAGTTCCATCGCCAGCCGCTTGATCCCGGCCGCGCGGCAGATCGCCTGCGCCACCTTTGCCCCGCCGGTAAAGCTGACCATCGCGACGTGAGGATGGCCGGTCAGCGCGTCGCCAAAATCGCCGCCGCGCCCGGTGAGCAGGTTGAGCGCTTCGCCGGGCAGGCCAGCGGCGAGCAGCAGGCGCGCGAGCCGGATCGCGACGAGTGGCGCCTGCTCCGCGGGCTTGAGCACAACCGCGTTGCCCGCGGCGAAGGCGGGACCGAGCTTGTGACAGACAAGATTGAGCGGATCGTTGAACGGCGTGATCGCCGCGATCACCCCGACCGGTTCCAGGACATAATGGCCCGACCGCGCTTCGCCGCCGGGAAAGCTGTCAAAGGCAAGCGTCTCGCCCGCAAGGCGCACCGCCTCTTCGCCCGACAGTCGCAGCGTGTTGACCGCGCGCGCCACTTCGCGCCGGGCGGCGCGGATCGGCTTGCCCGTTTCCGCCGTGATCGCGGCGGCGAAGCTTTCGGCTTCCGCCTCGAGAGCGGCGGCAGCGGCATGGAGGATGCGCGACCGCGCACCGCTCGACAGATCGCGCATCGCCTCGGCACCGCGCAGCGCGCTCGCCACCGCGCGCGCGACGTGCGAAGGATCGGCACAGGCGACCGCGCCGAGTGCCTCGCCCGACCACGGGTTGGTCACCGGCATCGCCTGCTCCGCCGCTTCCCAGCGGCCGCCGATCAGCAGCGACCGTTCGCTGCCCAAGGCGGCGTGCATCATGGCTTATCCTTGCGCAGCACCAGATCGTCATATTCGCGGCTGTCGAGCAGGGCCTCGACGATCACCGGCCCGTCCGCGGCAAAGCCCGCAACGAGTGCCGCCCGAAATTCCGCCGGATCGCGCGCGACCGTTACCGGCACACCGAACAGCGACGGGCCGCCGATCGTTCCCTCGGCGCGCACCGGGGTGCCATAGATGGGATTGGATTTCTTTTCCTGCTTGATGCGGATCAGCGCGAGGTCGTTGTCGGTGAAGATCACGATCACCAGCGGCAGCTTTTCGCGCACGGCGGTCGCCAGTTCGCCCGCGGTCATCAGGAAGCCGCCGTCGCCGAGCACGCAGCAGACCGGCGTATCGGGGCGACAGAGCTTCGCAGCAATTGCTGCGGGAAGACCGAAACCCATCGCCGACCAGCCGTTGGTCATGATCTGCGTACCGGGCTTCGGCGTGCGCCAGTGCTGGCCGATCAGATGCGTGTGCGCGCCGACATCGCAGGTCATGATGCCGTTGTCAGGCAGCACGTCGCGCAGCACGTCGAGGGCCGCGCAAGGCCCGAAGGCGCCGTCCCGCCCCGCAAGCTTCGCGAACATCGCGGCCTTGCGATCGGCGAGCGCGGCGAGGTCCCAGCGCTTGTTGGCAGCGGGCAGCGCCAGCAGCGCGTCGAGCGCGGGCCCGATAGAACCGACGACCTCCGCAGCGACCGGATGCTTGTCGCGGTCGATATCGGCGGGCACGACGTCGATGCTGGCGAGCGCCAGCCCGTCCTTCATCCAGCTTTCGTAATTGAACTCGATCGGGTCATAGCCGACCGCGAGGACCAGATCAGCCTCGGCATGGGTCTGTCCCACCATGTCGGAGAGCGCGTGGAAGAGCACCCCGGCGTAATTCGGATGATCCTCGGCGATCATGGTCCTGCACCCCGGCGTGAACGGCACCGAGACCGATTGCGAGGACAGGCCGTTCGGCGGCGGCAAAGGCGGCGACCAGCGCGGCGGTCGCGGCGGGGTCGGGCATCGGCAGCGGGTCGGCCTCGACCGCACCGATCGCCTGCGCTTCGACGGCTTCGGCGCTCATTCCCTGCGGCAGGCCGACATGCACTGCGCCGGGGCGCCCCGACAGCGCGATACGCGCGGCCTCGACCAACGTGTCGACCGCCGTGTCCGCCGCGATCCGCATCGTCGCCTTGGTCAGCGGCGCGAACAGCGCCTGATGGTCGATCCCCATCTGGACCGTGCGGCCGCGCAGCGGTGCCGGCATCTCGTCGGTCAGCGCGAGCATAGGCGATCGGTCGAGCGTCGCGCCGCCGACGCCGGTCGCAAGATTGGTCGCGCCGGGACCGAAGGTGCCGAAGCACACTCCCGGAACGCCGGTCAGTCGCCCGCAGACGTCGGCCATGAAGCCCGCGCCGCCCTCGTGGCTCGCCAGCACGAAATCGATACCGTCGGTCGTGCGGATCGCTTCCATATAATCGACCCAGCCGCCGCTCGGCACGCCGAAGATATGGCGGACGCCCAGATCGCGCAGCCCCGTTACGACGTTGCGGGCGACTGTGGTCGATGTCATGTGCGATCCTTCATCCGAGAGCCAGTTTCGCGATCGGCCTAGGCGTCGAAGCCATACACAAAAAATACCGAATGGCTGCCATGATATATCGATGCGGTTATAGAAAGCGGTTGGCAATGGCCCCGATGCCGTCGACACCGCCTTCGACGACATCGCCCGCGACGATACGGCCTACCCCCGCGGGCGTGCCGGTGTAGATCAGATCGCCGGGCCGCAGTTCGACATAGGTCGACAGCTCGGCGATGATGTCCGCGACCGGCCAGATCATGTCGGCGATGTCGCCATCCTGCCGCACCTCACCATTGACCGACAGCCAGATCCGCGCGCTGGCCGGATGACCGACCGCGGCCACGGGGCGGATCGGCGACAGCACGGCGCTGTGGTCGAAACCCTTCGCCATGTCCCACGGCCGCCCGCCGGCCTTTGCGTCGGCTTGCAAATCGCGGCGCGTCAGGTCGTTGCCGACGGCATAGCCGAAGACGTGCGACAGAGCGTCAGCCGCCGCGATATTCGCACCGCCTTTGCCCAGCGCTACCACCAGCTCGATCTCGTGATGCAGATTGTCGGTGCGCGGCGGCATCGCGATGTCGGCGGTCGCTCCGACGAGCGCGTCGGCGGGCTTCGAAAAGAAGAAGGGTGGCTCACGCGTCGGATCGCCGCCCATTTCGCGCGCATGATCGGCGTAATTCTTGCCGACGCAAAAAATACGGCGAACCGGAAAGCGATCGGCGCTGCCGGCAATCTCGGCAGAAGGTGCGGCAACGGCAAATGGCAGGGTCATGAAAAGGGCGTCCTCGATGTCAGGAAGACGGATAGAGCGCCGCGCGACACTTGCCGAGGTCGGCGCCCGCAAGGCCGCTTTCCCTCACCGCATTCCACGGGCTGCCCATCTTGTCTTCGGGGCGATACCAGAAGCCATAGAGCTTGCCGTTCGCCGCGACCAGCGTCGCCGCGCCGATGCTGCCCTCTTCCTTCGAATACCAGGCAAGCCGCATGATGCGCCCGAAGACCGTCCCGCGCAGCGTGCCCAGCCCGTCGTTGTAGCAGCCGAATATCTCATTGCCCTGCTGCCGGAGCAGGATCGGGCCATATTCGTGCGAATAGACCCCGCTTGTATCGGCATCGGGGGCCGCCGCGTCGCCGCGCCGGTCGAGCGTACCAATGACCGCGAGGTCCGAAAGCCGCGTCGGCCCGCTGCCCTTCCAATTGCTGTCTATGCGCAGCCGGAGCCAGCGTGCCGATGCGGCCGTCGGCAGTTTCACGACGGTTCGCGCGTCCGCTTTCGCCTCTCCCTCGACCAGCATTTCATAGGGCCCCTCCGGCCCCTTGTTCGAGCCGAGCAGCGCGAAGCGCCGGACCGGCGACCCTTCGGCGGTCTGCGACATCGATCCATCCTCACGCACCACCGGCTCGAACCGGTTGTCGAGCGCGACGGAATCGATCTTTCCGGTGCCAGCCAGCTCGAAATTCAGCGCGTGCGGCAGCGTGATGCCCTTGTCCGACAGCCAGCCATAGGCAGGCCCGCCATCGACCAGGTTGATCGCCCAGGTCGACCAGTGTCGCTTCGCCTCGCCCGCATCGGCTTCGGCAATGCCGCCCCAGCTGATGTGCAGGATATTGTCGCCCGCGGGTTCGGCGGGAGCCTGCGGCGCCTGTTTACCGGGCGTGTTCGAGCATCCGGCAAGGAGCAAGGCCCCCGCCAGCGCCATTGTGGCTGTGCGCATCTGTTTGTCCTTCTAAAACATTTCTTCCGTCATCCCGGCGAAGGGGTGACGAACAACTTTCTATTTCCGCTCGGGCCAGATTTTTTTCGGCGCACCGAGGTTCGGCTTGCCGAGCAGCGGGCTCGACAGCGCGTAGACGCCGTTCACCGAAAAGGCCCAGATGATGTTGCGGTCATATTCGGTGTAGACCGCGAACGTGGAATTGCCGAACGTATAGTCCGGCATTTCCTTTTCGTTGGCGAAGCGCGGAACGAAATAGCCCGCGATCGTCGGCTTTGCCGGGTCCTTGACGTCGAAAATCTGGATACCGGCGTTGTAAAAGGCATAGATGGCAAGGCCCTGCCGGCCGCGCTGGGGCTGGGTCAGCCCGCCCGACCGTTTCGGTCCGAAGCTGCCGCGCCGCTGGCAGAAATCGGTGAAGGAGGCCTCGGGCGGCGGCGTCGGGCGCGGGAAAGTCGCCGCGACCTTCGGATGCGCGGGATCGCGCACGTCGATCGAATAGATCGGCTTGAACGGCTCGTAACAGCTTTCGTTCATCGGATAGCCGTTGGAAAAGACGAAGCCGGTGCGGTCATATTGGCTGACATCGACATTGTCGAACTCGGTCCCCGCATAGCTCGGCGGCACCGACAGATGGCCGAGCGTCTTGGGGTTCGCCGGGTCGCTGAGGTCGAAGCTGTAGAAGCCGAGGCCGCCCATGCCGCCGAAGCCGATCTTGCCGCCCGCCTCGACCGGCTTCGACGTCACGATCGGATAGCGGGAGCCCATCCAGCTCGTCCGGTTGCCCGCGCGCGGATTGGCGCGGTACGCCGCTTCGCTTTCGGGATCGCCGAGGCGCTGGCCGGAGACGGTGATCTGCGAAACGAACTTCGGATCGGCGGGATCCTCCATGTCCCAGACCTGATAGCCGGGCGAATAGAGATAGTCGGGATATTCGGTGAGCGAATAGCTGTCGTCGGGCGCCGACGAGAGAAGCATATATTTGCCCCCGAACCAGGTCGCCGCGTCGAGTGCGCCCGATCCCTGCTGTTCGCCCACCGGCGCATCGGGATGTTTGTAGTCGGTGGTGCGCGTCGCGATCAGGTTCCATTTGTCGGGCGTCGGCCCGTTCATAACGAACACTTTGAAACCCTTGAGCGAATTATAGTGCCGCTGCGCAGCGACCTTGTCGGGTTCGCGGCGCTTGTCCTCCATCAGGCCGAAACGGCCGATCTCGTAAGAGGCGACCAGGACATTGCGTTGCAGCTTCTTGCTCCAAGCAACTGTGACGCCCCCGAAATAATCGGTGACCGCCGACGGATCCCAATCCTCGCTCGATCCCTTGGCGCTCCATACGCCGCCCTTCGACCAGACGATCTTCGCCTTGCGCGGATCGGTAACGTCAAGGATGCGCAGATAGTC
>LULE01000692.1_pt1 | contig 11458 bp, 10 predicted proteins | sample 728231 | NCBI WGS metagenome assembly LULE01 (sample SAMN03860297, study PRJNA289734) | marine metagenome | biome: seawater column; feature: ocean; material: water; isolation source: Red Sea water column Station 192 - depth 10m | place: Saudi Arabia: Red Sea | collected 2011-10-15 | depth 10 m | reverse complement strand
GTCTCCTCCAGTGGCGTCTCGGTGTCGTAGCGGTGCGCCTGGTAGAGGTCGACGTAGTCGGTCTGGAGCCGGGTCAGCGACCCGTTGATCGACTCCATGATGTGCTTGCGCGAGAGCCCGGTGTCGTTCTTCCCGCCCGGGCCGGTCGGCCAGTAGACCTTGGTGAAGATCTCCAGCGACTCTCGGCGCTCGCCCTTCAGCGCCTCGCCGAGCACGGTCTCCGCCTTCGTGTTGGCGTAGACGTCGGCGGTGTCGAAGGTGCTGATGCCCGCGTCGAGCGCGGCGCGCACGCACGCGGTGGCCGCGTCGTTCTCCACCTGCGATCCGTGGGTGAGCCAGTTGCCGTAGGTGATCTCCGAGATCTTCAGACCACTGTTGCCGAGGTAGCGGAACTCCATGAGCACAACCTAGGCCCCCGGTGGTAGCCGGACGTGCGGGCGCCGGCGGGTCGTGGCGGGGACGGCGATGACGGGCGGCGTACGCCGACTCCTGCCGAGCGACAGTCCGCCCCGCCCAGATTGCCGGGTGGGCACATTGCCGGGCCCTGCGGCGGACCCTAGCGTCGGCCCGGACATCGCATCGGACGAGTCGTCGCGAGCACGTCGCGACGAGCGGGAGGGACCACTTGATGAGCAGGGCGCACCGCAGCGACGGACCCGTGATCGATCTCCACTGCCACCGCGAGTGCGCCCCGGCCGCGGACTTCATGAAGGACGCGCAGCTGGCCGCCGGCAAGGTGGCCCTCGGGCACGGCAACGCCACGACCCGTCGCGTCAACGAGCGGCAGCTCGCCACCATCAAGCCCAAGATGGACCTGCTCGAGGTGCGTCTCGCCGACATGGACGCCATGGGCGTGGACGTGCAGGCGGTCGCCATCGCGGTCTACCAGTACTACTACTGGGCCGACGCCGAGCTGGGCGCGAAGGTCTCGCGGATGATGAACGAGGAGTTCGTCGAGTCCACCTCCCGCTACCGCGACCGCTTCCTCCCCTTCGGGACGGTCCCGCTCCAGGACACCGAGGCGGCCGTCCAGGAGCTGCGCTACCTCGTGCGCGAGCTCGGCATGCGCGGCATCGAGATCGGCACCCACGTGGAGGGCGAGGAGATCTCCTCGCCCCGGCTCGACCCGTTCTGGGCCGAGGTCGAGGCGCTCGGTGCCGTCGTGGTGATCCACACCCAGGGCACGCCGCAGGCCCAGCGGCTCCAGGGCCACAACTTCGTCAACATCCTGGGCCACCCCTTCGAGGCCACGCTGGCCCAGGCGCACCTGATCTTCGACGGCGTCCTCGAGCGGCACCCCGCGCTGAAGATCGTGGTGGTCCACGGCGGCGGCTACCTGCCGGCGTACGCCGGGCGCACCGACCACGGCTGGCGCGCGCGCGAGGACATCAGCGAGGGCGTCCCGCGCCTGCCCAGCGAGTACGTCAAGCGCTTCTACTTCGACACGATGGTCTTCGAGCCCGCCCAGCTGAAGTACCTCGTCGACCAGTACGGCGCCGACCACGTGGTGCTCGGGACCGACTACCCCTACGACATGGGCGACGACGACCCGTTGGCGCTCATCGGACGCACCCCTGGCCTGACCCAGGAGCAGGTGGACCTGATCAGCGGCGGCAGCGCCGCCCGACTGCTGGGACTGGTGTGAGCATGAGCGCGACCACGGGACGCACGACCGAGCCCCAGGAGAGCATCGGCCTGGCCGTCATCGGCTGCGGCGCGATCGGCCGGATCCGCTCGGTGCTGGCCCGCGAGTACCCCGGCGTCTCGTGGCTGGGGCTGTGCGACGTCCACGAGCCCACCCTGCGGTCGCTGGCCGAGGACACCCGGGCGGACTTCGCGACCACCGACGTGGCCGAGCTGCTGGCCCGCCCCGAGGTGAGCGCGGTCATCGTCGCCACCGACGAGGGCGAGCACGTCGACCCGATCATGGCGGCGGTCGGCCTCGGGCACCCGCTGTTCATCGAGAAGCCGCTGGCCACCGACCCGGTGGAGTCCGCGCGGGTGCTGGCGGCCATCGAGGAGGCAGGCATCGACGCCGTGGTCGGCTACACGCAGCGGTTCCGGCGCCGGTTCCTCGCGGTCAAGCAGCGGCTGCGTGACGAGCAGATCGGCCAGGTGACCTCGGTGGTCACCCGCGCCTTCATGAACCGGATGGTCCCCGACGCGACGCTGCGCAAGGTCACCGACACCACCAACCTCACGCCGATGGTCGTCTCGGGCACCCACAGCCTCGACATGAGCATGTGGCTGATGGAGGGCAAGGCGCCGGTCGAGGTCTACGCGCGCTCCACCGACGTGGTCCTGGGGGAGATGGGCACCAAGGACGGCACGTTCGGGGTGTTCACGATGGACGACGGGACGATCTTCAGCATGAGCATCAACTGGGCGCTGCCGGCGATCTGGCCCGGTGCGGTCTACGGGCTCGAGATCGGCATCGTCGGCGGCTACAACAGCCGCGGCTTCGAAGCCCCGGCGACCCGCAACGTCGACTTCCTGGGCAGCTACCCGCCGGGGGACCTCTCCGACGGCCTGCTGTGGGGGCCGATGCGCGAGGAGACGATGTCCTGGTTCAGCCGCCTCACGCGCGGCGTGCGCACCCCGCACGCCACGGCGGCCGAGGGGCACTCGAACCTGCTGCTGACCATGGCGATGGACCTCTCCGCGCGCCGCGGCGTGCCCGTGCGCCTGCCCATCACCGCAGAAGAGCTGAAAGCCGGACTGGAGGAGGACGCATCGTGAAGCAGATCGACGTCGGCATCATCGGGACCGGCTGGTGCGGGGGGATCCGGGCGATCGCCTGCTCCCGCAGCGGCCTGGTCGACCGCATCCACATCGCCGAGATCGACGCCGCCCGGCGCGCCGAGATGGCTGCGTCGGTGGACGCCGTGACCGCGACGGCGGACTGGGAGGAGCTGGTCGCCGACCCCACCATCGACGCGCTGATGGTCTCCGCCACCCCCGAGACCCTGCACTTCCCGATGACCAAGGCGGCCCTGGAGGCCGGCAAGCACGTGCTGCTGGAGAAGCCGATGGCCATCAGCCTCGACGAGGCCGACGAGCTCGTCGCGCTCGCCGAGGCCCGGGGCCTGAAGTTCACGATCGGCTACTCGCAGCGCTTCAACGCCAAGCAGGCGATGATCCGCCGGGCCATCACCGACGGCACCCTCGGCGAGGTCACCAGCATCCTGGTCAGCCGGCACATCACCCGCTCGCTCGGCGCGAAGATCAGCTCGCGGACCCGGCTCTCCCCGGCGGTCATGGAGGCCACCCACGACCTCGACTTCGCCTTCTGGTGCCTCGAGCCGCGCCGCCCGGTGCGGGTCTACAGCCAGAACGCCTGGGGGGCGCGCGAGGCCACCCACGGCGTACCGGACACCCAGTACGTCGTCGTCACGATGGACGACGGGACCGTCGTCACCGTGGGGGCGGGCATGTCGCTGCCGCCCGGCTACCCGAACCAGTCGACCACCTGGATGGAGGTGCTCGGCACCGAGGGCGCGATCCTCGCCGACGCCAGCCATCGGGACGTGGTGCTGAACACCGTGGACCGCGGCGTGCAGTTTCCCCTCTCGACGATGCCGGGGGAGTACGTCGACCACGTGTACGCCGGGCCGATGGAGCGCGAGACCACGCACTTCCTCGAGGCCGTCCTGCACGACCGTCCGGTGATGGTCGCCCCGCAGCTGGCCCGCGTCGTGATGGAGGTCTACCTGGCCGCCGACCTCTCTGCGGCCACCCACGAGGTGGTCTCCCTGCCGATGACCCCCGACCAGGTCGGCCTGGCCCTCTCCGAGCTCTACGTCGACCGTCGCTGAGGCCCGCGTGTCAGGCGCTCGGGATCCTCAGCAGCCGCGCGGCGTTCCCGCCCAGCACGAGCTCCCGGTCGCCCTCGGACAGCCCGACTCCCTCGAGGAAGCCGAGGGGGTCGGTGGTGCCCATGTCGAAGGGGTAGTCGGTGCCGAGCAGCACGTGGTCGGCACCGAAGCGCTCCACGAGGTGGGCGACCATCGCGGGGTCGAAGACGTTGGTGTCGAAGTAGAGCCCTGCGAGGTACTCGCTCGGCAGGCGGTCGATGTGGTGGCGCAGCTCGGGGCGCACCCGGTAGGCGTGGTCGGTGCGTGCGGAGTAGAACGGCAGGTAGCCGGCGCCGTGCACCACGACCATCGTGAAGTCGGGGTGGCGCCGCCACACGCCCCCGAGGATCATCCGGGTCGTGGCCAGGGTGGAGGCCAGCGGCATGCACATGACGTTGACCAGGTAGTAGTCGGTGAACCGCTCCCCGTGGGTGAAGCCCTGCGGGTGCATGATCGCGGTCATCCCCAGCTCGGCCGCGGCCTCCCACACCACGTCGTAGCGGGGGTCGTCGAGGTCTCGGCCGACGACGTCGGCGCTCATCTCGAAGCCGTGCCAGCCGAATTCCTCCTTGGCCTGGCGCATGACCTCCACGGCCAGCGCCGGGTGCCCCATCGGCAGGTTGGCGACCGCGGTGAAGCGGTCCGGGTGGGCCGCCACGACCTCGGCGAAGCGCTCGTGCTGGAGCCGCGACGCCTTCAGCGCGTGCTCCTCGTCGAGCCAGTAGAAGTACTCCGTCGGCGGGACCGACAGCACCTGCATGTCGATGCCCTGCCGGTCCATGTCGGCCAGACGGACCTCCGCGTCCTCGAACTGCCCGGTCTGTCGGTCGCTGGCGCGGTACGCCGCGTTGTAGGCCAGCGTCTCCGGCGAGGAGTAGAGGCTGCGCGGCTCGAGCTCGGGCCGCAGGAACGGCTTGGCCAGCGCGCTGCTCGCGGGGACCGACAGGTGCGTGTGCACGTCGATCGTCCGGAACGCCGGACGGGCCGCCGTCGTGGGCAGCACCGACGGGGCCAGCTCCCTCCAGGACTCGGGTCCGGTGGGGCGGGAGGCATCGGTCTCCGGCGTGTTCGTCATGGCCCCGACACTAACGGCGAAAAGGGCCCAGGAATACCTTTCCGGCGATTATCGCCGCATATTTCCCAACCATTGTCCGGGTTTTATCGAATTCGATATCGAGGCTATTGTCATGCCCTTTTCCTTTGACGAGCTGACCGGTCGTGCCGCGGGCCTGCTGTCCGCGGTCGGCGTCCCCGCGGACGACGCGCGCACGACCGCGCTGCGCCTGGTCGAGGCCGACTTCCGCGGTCGCACCGGGCACGGGCTGATCCGGCTGCCGTCGTACCTCGAGCGCCTCGTCGCCGGTGGGATGAAGGCCGTCCCGGCCATGCGCACGCTGCACGAGACGCCCGTCTCCGCCCAGGTCGACGCCGACAACGGCCTGGGCCAGGTCGCGATGACCAGGGCCACCGAGCTGGCCGTCGCCAAGGCCCGGGAGTCGGGGGTGGCGGTGGTCGGCACGGTCCGGTCCAACCACGCGGGTGCGGCCGGCCTGTACCCGGCGATGGCCGCCGAGCAGGGCCTGGTCGGGGTCTACTTCGCCGTGGCGAACGCCAACGGGATGCCCCCGTGGGGCGGGGTGGAGCCGATCCTCGGGACCAACCCCGTCGCGGTCGCGATCCCGACGGCCGACGGGGCGCCGTTCCTGCTGGACATCGCGACCACCACGGCCTCGCACGGGACGATCAAGGTCGCCCGGCAGGCGGGGGAGCAGATGCCGGTGGGGTGGGTGGTCGGCGCCGACGGCGAGCCGATCACCGACCCGTCCCGCGCAGACGAGGGGTTCCTCGTGCCGATCGGCGGCTACAAGGGAGCGGGCCTCACCATCGCGATCGGGCTCCTCGCCGGCGTTCTCAACGGGGCGGCGTTCGGCCGGTCCGTGGTCGACCACCGGGTCGACCTCACGACGCCCACCAACACCGGGCAGCTGGTCATCGCCTTCCGTGCCGACCTCTTCCGGCCCCTCGAGGTCGTGCTCGCCGACCTGACCCAGCACCTGGCAGAGCTGCGGTCCTCGACCAGCCGCGACGGCGGCCCGCTGCGGCTCCCGGGGGACGAGGCGGCCCGGCGGCTGGCGCAGAACCTGCGCACCGGCGTCGACCCCGCCCCCGCCGTCCTCGCCGGCCTCGACGGCTGGGCGGAGCGGCTGGGGACCCAGCGCTGGACCTGAGCGCTGGACCGGGGGGAGAGGCAGGCGTCAGACGGCGCGGTTGGTCAGCGTCCCGAGCCCGTCGATGCTGACGGTCACGACGTCTCCCGGCACGACGTAGCGCGGCGGGTCGAAGCCGATGCCCACGCCCGCCGGCGTGCCGGTCGCGATGACGTCGCCGGGCTCGAGCAGCACCGAGGACGAGATGGTCTCGATCAGCGTGGGGATGGAGAAGATCAGGTCCGCCACCGGGGCGGCCTGCCGCTCCTCGCCGTTGACCGTCGTCCTGACCCACAGGGCGGTGACGTCCTCGACCTCGTCGCGGGTGACCAGTGCCGGGCCCATCGGGCAGTACGTCGCGGCACTCTTGCCCAGGAAGAACTGCACGTGCCGCTTCTGCAGCTCGCGCACCGTCATGTCGTTGACGATCGTGTAGCCGTAGACGTGCTCCCAGGCCCGGTCGGCGGTGATGTGCCGGCCGCCGCGGCCGATGACCACGGCCAGCTCGCCCTCGTAGTCGGTGGTCGCGGTGGCGTCGGCCGAGACGTCCATCGGGTCCTCTGGCCCCACGATCGAGGAGAGCGCCTTGCTGAAGACGATCGGGTGGTCGGGGACCGCCTGCTTCTGCGAGGCGTCGAAGCCGCTGCCGGCGAACTCCCTGGCGTGCTCGGAGTAGTTCTTGCCGATGCACATGATGTTGTTGCGCGGACGCAGCGGCGCCCTGAGGCGTACGTCGGCGGCCGGGATCGCCGCCCCGGCAGCGACCAGCTCCGCGGCGCGGGCGAGCGCCTGCTCGCCCGCCGCCACGAAGTCGACCATGGTGCACGGCAGCGCCGGGTCGACCCCCAGGTCGACCACGTCGCCGCGCTCGTCGAGCGCCCCGATCCCGGTCCGGTCGCCGTGCTCGAAGGTCACCAGCTTCATGTGTCGCCTCGTTCTTCCCAGGGGGTGGTTGCTCGGGCCGTGCGGGTGGGCGGTCAGCTGACGGCCAGGGCGCCGATCTTCTCGAAGGTCCGGAAGACGTCGGCCTTGGCCAGGGCGACCTCGGGGTCGGAGACGTCGCGGGGGAAGGGCAGCTTCATGTCGATGTCGTCGGCCATCCGGCCGCCCTTGGCGAAGACGAGGATCCGGTTCGACAGCTCGACGGCCTCACCGACGTCGTGGGTCACGAAGACCACCGTCTTCTTGGTCTCCTGCCACATGTTCTGCAGCTCCGCGCGCAGCGAGCGGGCCGTGATGGCGTCGAGGTGGCTGAAGGGCTCGTCCATGAAGAGCACGTCGGGCTCGGTCGAGAACGCCCGGGCGATGCCGACGCGCTGCTGCATGCCGCCCGAGAGCTCGCCGGGGTACTTCTTGCCCTTGTCGCCGAGCTGCACCATGTCGAGGTAGCGCTGGCAGCGGGCCCGGGTCTCCTCCGAGCGGTCCTTCTGGACGAACAGCAGGTTGTCCATCACCGTGCGCCACGGGAGCAGCCGGGCGGCCTGGAAGACGTAGCCGGCGGCGGCGGGCTTGCCCTGCTGGGTGATCGTGACCTGCCCGTTGGTGGGGGTCTCGATGCCGCTGAGGATGTTCAGCAGCGTGGACTTGCCGCACCCCGAGGCGCCGACGATCGAGACGAACACGTGTCCGCTGATCTCGAGGTTGACGTTCTCCAGCGCGACGACCTTGTCCTCGCCGGTGCCGAACTCCTTGTGCAGGTTGTGGACCTTGATGTCAGCCATCGATGCTCCTGTTGTCGTGGTCGTCGCGAACAGATCGCGGACCGGTGGTGACCTGGGCGATGCTCTGCAGCGCCGCGGTGTTGGCGTTGGTGACCTCCTGCGCCACGGTCGTGGCTCCCGAGGCGTCGAAGTTCTGCTCGACCACGTCCGGGCCGTTGACCTCGGGGCGCCAGCGGAAGAAGTAGCGGGAGAGCCGGTCGAACATGAACTTCTCGAACAGCAGGGCGAAGATGACGAAGAAGAACGCGTAGCCGATCACGCCGTGGGCGCGGTGGGCGTCGTACCAGAACTTGATCGTCCACCCGGCGCCGTCCTGGCCGCCGAAGACCTCCGCGACCACGAGGCCCTTCCAGCCCAGCGCGAAGGCGTACCTGCCGGCCGCGAACATGAAGGGCATGAGCGAGGGGATGAGGACGTGGCGGATGGTGTCGGCGCGGGAGACGTCGAAGGCCCGGGCCATGTCGTAGAGGTCCAGGGGCGCGTTGCGCACGCCCTCGCGGACGTTGATGATCACGAACGGGATGCCCGTCAGCACCACGGTGATGATCGGGCCGAGGTCGCCGAAGCCGAAGGCGAGGCTGCAGAACAGCGCCCAGGCCAGGTTGGGCATCGCCAAGATGGCGACCACCCAGTCGTTGAAGAAGGCGTTGACGTTCTTCGACAGGCCCATGCCCAGCCCGATGACGGTGCCGATCGCCATGGCGATGGCCATGCCGATCCCCAGGCGCTTCAGCGAGATGCCGAAGGTCTCGTAGAGGTTCTTCGGCGCCAGGGTGTCGCCGCGGACCTCGTCCCACATGAAGGAGAAGACCTCGCTGGGACGGGGCAGGACGTCGACGGCGAAGGGCCAGATGGACCCGACCACCTCGATCGAGGCGACCCAGACGACCAGGCAGATCACCGGGAGGGTCAGGCGTCCGCCGAGCGGGCCCTTGAGGGCGCGGACCACGGGGTGGGGCCGGCGTCGGCCGGGCTGCTGTCGGGCACGTGAGCCCATGGTTCCCTCCTGGGGACTGCTCGTGTCTGTGGCGGTCATGACACCGTCGCCCGCCAGGCGAAGAAGCGACGCTCGATCACTTCGAGGACGACCTTCTCGAGGAACAGGGCGAAGACGTAGAAGGCGAGGATCCAGGTCAGGAACTCGGGGAGCCGGAAGAGCTGGCTGGCCGTGCGCATCTCGAAGCCGATGCCGCTGGAGGAGGAGAAGACCTCGGTGAGGACCGTGACCTTCCAGGCGATCGAGAACCCGAAGCGGACGCCGGTGAAGATGAAGGGGGCCAGGTGGGGGATCACGATCTGCCGGTTGCGGCGCACCACGCCCACCCCGAAGGACTTCGCCATGTCGATGAGGTCCTTGGGCAGCGACTTGATGCCCTCGGCCACGTTGACGCTGATGAGAGCGAAGGTCGTCAGCACGATCGCGATGATCGGGCCGTAGGGCCGGTTGCCGAAGATGATCGCGGTGATGAGGGCCCAGATCAGGCCCGGGGTGGTGACGCCCACCGTGACCGCGTCACGGAAGAAGCCGTTCAGCCACCGGTTCTGCATCAAGATGCCCACCGCGGTGCCGACGAAGAACGCCAGGGTGAAGCCGATGCCGATCCTGGTCAGGGTGTCGGCGAAGGCGCCGGGCACCTTGCCCGAGGCCCACAGGTCGCCGAAGGTCTGGAAGACCGCGATGGGGCCGGGCAGCAGGTTCTCGTCCATCAACCGGCCCGAGGCGAACTCCCACAGGCCCAGGAAGAAGACGTACCCCCCGATCCGTGAGGCCGCGATGCCGGCCCGCTCCTTGCGCTTGGCCTTGCGGAGCCGTTCCTCCTCGCTGTGTCGAGGTGGTTCGGTCACCGGCGGGGCTACAACGGTCGCCACGTTCTCTCCTCTGCGTCGGGCATCCGCTGCGGACGCCGGCTCTCGCTTGGTAGGGCGTGCGGGCGGCCCGGCAGGGCCGCCCACACGGGTGGGTCGGGTCAGCTGGGCTGGAGGACCTCGAAGCGGGGCGAGGGGGCATCCGGCGCCAGGTAGTTGGCGTTGTCCGGGTCGAGGTTCTTCATCAGGTCCCAGATCGCGGTCTCGCTGGCGACCCACTCCTCGCTGTCGAGGAACGGGCTGTCGACGAACCAGTCGTTGTCACCGCTCACGAACTCGGTGATGAACGCGATGTCCTCGTCGGACTCCACGGAGAAGTGCTGCGGGTACTTCGCGACCGTCTCCGCCTTCTGCTCCTTCCACATGTCGATGCCCGTCTGCCAGAGCTCCAAGAAGGCCACGGCGAGGTCCTCGTTGGCGTCGAACCACTCCTCGGTGGCCGTGAAGTTGTTGCCGAGCACGTGCAGCGCACCGTCGGAGTCGGGCGCGAACTCCTTGTAGAGCTGGAAGGGCAGCTTGCCGTCGTACATCAGCTCCAGCTCGCCCTTGCGCAGCTGCGGCACCGCGGCCTCGGGGATGATCGCCGCGACCTCGCAGTCGCCGCGCAGGAGGTTGGTGGGGTTCACGAAGTGGTCGTTGACCTGCAGGTCGAAGTCGCCGCCGCCGACCCGGTAGTCCAGGCCGTGCATCTCCTGGGCCAGGACGGTCCAGAACGCGGTGTTCGACGTCGGGCCGGAGACGCAGATCTTGGAGCCCTTCGGGACGTCCTCGAGGGTCTCGTACGGGTCGCCCGCGCGCCGGAAGAGCGGCACCCGCTGGTAGTTGTACTTGCCGAACGTGACCGTCTTGATGCTGGTCTCGGCCTCGAGGACCGGCGTCTCCTGGGTGGACATCGAGACGATGTCGCCGTGGCCGCCGGCGAAGTAGGTGAACTCGTCCCACGTCGTGCTGGTCTCGATGCGGGCGTTGTGCTCCTTCTCCCACTCCTCGATCGTGCCGGCGTCGGTCATGAGGTCCCAGACGGGGTCGGGGGCGAAGGCGAAGCGGATGACCCGGACGTCCCCGTCGCTTTCGCCGTCGGCGCCGGCTCCGCCGCCGCATGCTGCTGTGGTCAGCAGGAAGGCGGCGGTGAGCGCCGTCATGGAGATCGTTCGTCTTGCTCGCATTCGTCCAGCCCTTCTCATCGGGGAGTCAGTAGACCGTGACTCACGTCACCTAGTACAGGGAGTCGGCATGCCGACCGCACTGTCGGGTCGCGTGATTTTTCGAGCGCGGTGGTGCCGCAGCCTGTAACCGGCGCCACACCTCTCGGGGTGGCCTCCGGTATCGGGTGAGCGGGTGCGCCGGGAACTGCCGGGAAGCGGCATTGCCGCGTCCGCAGGGCGTTCCTAGCCTCGCGCCACACGTCGGGTGAAGGAGTCGCGTTGCAGCGTCGGGGACGCGGCCCTCGCAGGCCGCTGGACGAGCGGGGAGCGCTCCGGCTGCTGCAGCTCGCCTCGTTCACCAGCTCCTGCGACCGCTTCCTCATCGCGCCGCTGATCGTCGTCGTGGCCCACGACCTCGAGGTCCCGGTGGGCGCCGCCGCGCTGGTCGCCACGGTCTACTTCCAGGCCTACGGCGTGATGCAGGCCGTGTGGGCGGTGGTCTCCGACCGGCTCGGCCGGGTGCGGACCATGCGGCTGGCGCTGCTGCTGGCCTCGCTGGCGGGGGTGGCAGCCGTGGTGGCCCCCGGCATCGGGTGGCTGCTCGCGGCCCGCGCCGTGGGCGGGGCCGGATTCGCCGCGGCCGTCCCGGGCGCCCTGATGTACGT
>LULE01000671.1_pt2 | contig 11465 bp, 12 predicted proteins | sample 728231 | NCBI WGS metagenome assembly LULE01 (sample SAMN03860297, study PRJNA289734) | marine metagenome | biome: seawater column; feature: ocean; material: water; isolation source: Red Sea water column Station 192 - depth 10m | place: Saudi Arabia: Red Sea | collected 2011-10-15 | depth 10 m | reverse complement strand
ATATTATTAATTGCCCTTTTCATAGCAAGATGCGTAGCATTAAGAATATTCATTTCATCAATTTCTTGAGGAGTACAAAGACCTATAGATGCGTAAGTATTTCTTCTCAGAAATTGAAATTGTTTGGATCTTAGAGATTCTGAAGTACTTTTAGAATCTTTAAATATTTCATTTATTTGTTCAGGAAGAATTACACAACTCGCAACAACTGGCCCAGCAAGGCAACCAACTCCTACCTCATCAACGCCTGCAATAATCATTAATTTGATCAAGAAATCCTGAAAAATTTGGTTCTGTTAATAAGTTCGAAGCCTTTTTAAGTTCAGTTGAAATTTTATCTTTATTTTTAAAATTATTTTTCATATCCTCAACAATGTTTTCAACAGTCATTTTATTCTGCAGAAGCTCTTTCATAACTTGTTTTCCCGCTATTAGGTTAGGTAATGCTACGAATTTAGCATTCACCAAAATTTTATATATCCAATAATTAATAAAATTAGTTTTATAAATAACAGTTGTTGGAATTTCAGCAAGCATACATTCTAATGTAGCAGTTCCAGAACAACATATTGCAAGAGAGGCCTCTCTCATTATCTCTCTAGCTTTTACTACTTTTGCGCTAATACTAACCTCATTTTTTATATAGGCATTAATTAACTCAAGTGTTGCTTGGTCATATGCAGGAATAATTGCTTTAAATTTTGTGTTTTCTGAAAACAACTTAAAGCTTTTTATCATTACTGGTAAATGGTGTTCGATTTCTGACTTTCTACTTCCTGGCAAAAGACATATCAAATCATCTTCCTTGCCACCGGTGTAAAGATTTTTATTGGTTAAAAGAGGATGTCCAATGCATAGTGCTCCTTTATTCACTTCTTTGCAGTAATCAAGTTCAAAAGGAAATAAACAGAGCATATAGTCAACGAATTTAAATTTTTTTGCTCTACCTTTACGCCATGCCCAAACAGATGGACATACTACGTGGACTGTTAAGATATTTTCTCTGTTTAATTGTTTATGAATTTCAAAATTAAAATCAGGAGCATCTACACCAATAAAAATATCTATTTGTTCGTCTTTAAATTGTTTAATTAGTTTTTTTTGAAACTTTTTGATGTTAAAAAAATTTTTCAAAGGATCAATAAATCCCATGACTTCGATTATTTTTCTATTATTTGATGTGCCATGCTGTAAAAGATCTCCATCACCGACACCAATAACTTCAATGTCCCCAAATTTATCTTTTATTTGTTCAATTAGTTTACTTCCTAGAAGGTCTCCTGAAGGTTCTGCAGAAACAATTCCAACTTTAATGCTCAACTATCTATGAATTCCTCTTGAAGATTTTTTTACGGATGTGATGAATATTTTTACATCTTCATCTTTCGAGAATTTTTTTTCTAATTCAGCAATTGCATCTTCAGATTTTAATTTGCTCTTAAAAAAAATCTTAAATGCGTCTTTGATATTAGAAATTTGATTTTTAGAAAAAGATTTTCTCTCTAAACCAATTGTATTGATCCCAAGTAATTTCAAAGGGTTGCCTGCAACACGTGTATAAGCAGCAACATCCATTGTTATTTGAGAACCCATTCCAGTAAAACTATAAGAGCCCAACTGACAGAATTGGTGTATCAAAGTATATCCCCCTAAAGTGACATAATCACCAATCTTTACGTGTCCAGCTAATGCACAATTATCAACTAAAATGTTGTTATCTCCTAAAACACAGTCATGGGCAATCATTACCCCAGGCATGATAAGGTTTTTGTTGCCAACTTTTGTAAAACCTAAGTCAGCTGCAGTACCTCTATGAACTTTACAAAATTCTCTAAATGTATTTCCATTACCAATCTCTAAATATGTCTTTTCCCCTTGATACTTCAAGTCCGGAGTATCTTCTCCAATTACAGAAAAAGAAAAAAACTCGTTATTAAAACCAATCTTGGTTGGGCCATTTACAACAACATGAGATTTTAAAATGCAATCTTTACCAATTGATACTTCAGGTCCAATAACGCAATATGGTCCAACTTTTACACTCTCATGAAGTTTAGCATTTTTGTCTATTACTGCTGTTTGATGGATATTACTCATTTAAACTTCTATCGGCACAAATAATCACTGCAGAACAAACTAATTTATCCTCTTTGAAGGCAGATGATTCAAATTTCCAGATACCTCTTTTAGAGCTTATAACCTTCGATTCAAATTTTAAAGTATCGTTTGGTAGCACTTTTTGTCTAAATCTTACCTTCTCCACTCCGCAAAGTAGATAAACTGAATCTTTAGTAGCTTCTTGCTTCATTATGTGTGAACCCAATAATCCACAACTTTGTGCCATTGCTTCGAGAATTAAAACTCCTGGCATGATTGGAAAGTCTGGAAAATGTCCTCTAAAAAATTCCTCTTCAGGCGAAACAAATCTTTTTGCAACTATTTTTTCATTAGATACTTCAATAACCTCGTCAATAAATAAAAAAGGATCTCTATGTGGTAAAAAGGCTTCTACTTTCATCTATTCAACTTCGCAATTAATTTAAGTGTTTTCGTATGTTCCTGTACTTTCAAAACCCCACTATATACTGCTGACTTGGAAAGAGATTTTGTTACAAATGATTTTGCCAAAATAACAACATCATCACAAATTTCAATGTGACCAACTATAGAAACATGTCCAGCTATTTGGCAATTATCCCCAATTTTTGTGCTCCCAGCTATAGCAGTTTGTGCAGCTATAGCAGTATTTTTGCCAATAATTACATTATGAGCAATATGAATCTGATTATCTAATTTTACTCCATTTGCAAGATGAGTATTTCCGATAGCTCCTCTATCTATTGTGCAATTTGCGCCTATCTCTACGTCATTTCCAATAATAGTTGATCCAAGTTGATAGATTTTTATCCATTTATCTAAATTTTTGTCTTTTGCAAAACCAAAACCATCAGATCCAATAACACTCCCTGAGTGTATTTCTACATCATCACCAATTTTAGTGTTTGGATATATCGAAACATTGTCGTGAATTTTTACATTCTTTCCAATTTCACAATTATGACCAATAGAGACATTCTCTCCACTAATAAAATTTTCGCCAATTTCAGGCTCGGTTTTTTCATAACTTTGGGAGAGTTCAAAAAATAATTTTGAAGCCTTTGCATAGCCAAGATACGGGTCATCAACAATTATTTGATTTTTAATTTTTACTTTTTTAGCTATTTCTGGAGAAAGTATTACTGCGCCTGCATCTTCTGAAAGTTTAGAGATGAAACTTTCATCTTTAATAAAACAGATTTGGTTATTAGTGCATCTTTGCGCCTCTGACAGATGGCTAATAGTAAAGTCAACATTGCCTTTTGCTTCACCGTCGATTGATGATGCGATATCTCTTAAGGTAAGAGTGGGCATTAATTAGATTATTCTTCAGATTTTTTAGCTAACCTGACATCAAGACCTGAAGTAACATCATCTGTGATATCTAACTCTGGTTTAGCATAAAAAAGTGATTGAGGTGTAACTACTAATTCTATTTTCTTTGCATTTATTAATTCGCTTAAAACAGCTTGAAAGTCTTGTGCTAAAGCAGTAACTATTGCTTGTGCAGCTTCTTGCTGTTTTGTCTGTAATTTATTTGCTAAAAATTGAATCTCATTTTGCTTATCTTGAATTTTCTTTTGCATATCAAGTTTTTGTTCATCAGACAGTGTTTCATTATCTTTCTGAAACTTTTCAACTAACTCTTGGCCCTCAGATTGAAGTAGCTCTAATCTCTCTTTATCCGCAACAAAATCTGAGTCTTCTTCTAATTCTTTGAATGCGTCTTTAGCGTATTGTGTATTGAGCATTGCACCTTCAGCATTTAAAACGAATGTGCCCTCGGCATAAGTTCCAAGTGATAAGATTAAGATAAATGCAATTAATAGTTTGTTCATATAAGTTCGCTATTTTATATGACTTTTTTTGAATAATCGAGGAATTTTAGAACTTATTTCCTACAGTGAATTCAAATCTTTTTGTCCTGTCAAAAGGATCATTGTTGAATGGAACAGCAAAATATACACTTATCGGACCAAATGGAGTTATCGCACTTCCTCCTAATCCATAAGAACCTCTTAACTCTTCAACACTTGGTTCAAAACACTGATTTTGATAAGGGTAACAATATGTTGAAAAAACATTTCCTAAATCAATAAAAAATGCAGAACGAAACTGAGATTGATCTTCAACAAATGGAACTTTAAAAATAAGATTGAGACTTGTTTCAGTAAGTACATTACCTCCAATTGGTCTATTTATGTTATATGTGCTGTACTGGTTGTAGTACGGCGTATCAGGCTCTCCATCAAAATCATTATCAATTAGTGGCGGACAATAATCCTCCGCTGATACGTATTCATAACATGGTACCTGAGTTATTCTTGGACCAAGACTATTTGTTTCGTAGCCTTTAATTGAGTATGGACCACCTGCATAGAAATTTTCAAAGTAAGGAGGAATTTCAGTATCACCATAAATGCCTGTATAGCCAAGCCTTGATGTGATTTTAAAGACAAAATCTCCTCCTAGAGGTTGGTAGAACTCATTTCTATAATCAACACGATAATAGTTTAAAGTTGAACCAGGAACAGTAGTTTGAAAAGATATAGAGTTTGAAGAACCTTTAGTAGGAAATATTCCCCTATTAAGAGTTACCCTTGTCCAGTAACCCTGCAATTTCAAAGTATCAAAAACAGTCCCTTCAGTTTCGACGAAATCTAAAACTTCTCTAGATGTTAAAGATCCGCTTTGTAATTCTGTATGATCTGCTGAAATATTTAAACCTAGTCTTTGAATATCAGAAATTGGATATCCTAAATTTAATCCTAATCCATATGACTCAGTGTTATATTCTGATAGGCCAAATGATCCATAGTCAAATTCACGATAATTTAGCGAGTATCCTCTACTTACGCCATCAACTGTATAGTAAGGATTCTCATATTGAAGAAAGATATTATTGGAGTAATCACTGGTCTGTAGTCCAATGCCCACAGTATTTCCGCTCCCCAAAAAGTTGTTTTGCTGAATATTGAAATTAAATGAAAAGCCAAACTGAGAATAACTAAAACCACCTATAATATTTCCGTATTGTTGCTCTTCAACATCAAATACCACATCAACTTTGTCTTCTTCCCCAGGAACTGGAACTGTCTCAACGCTAACAGTTTTAAAATAACCAGTTCTTTCCAAAAAAAGCTTAGATTGCTCAATTAATTGATTTGAAGCAGGTGCTCCTTCAAACTGCCTCATTTCTCTTCTTAAAACTTCGTCAGTTGTAAAATCATTCCCTCGAAATATCACTCTTCTTGTGTAATTTTTTCTGCCAGGATTAAATACAAAGGTAATATCTGTGATTTTGTCTTCTGAGCTTATAGTAGGCACACCATCTATTTCAGCAAATGTATAACCTTCATTACCAAGAATGTTTGCAAAAAATTCCTCATAGCTTGTAATTATTGATTCTGAGTATGTAGATCCCTCAGGAATATTTATTAATTTTTCAAAAAATTTTCTCTCAAGGGGCAACTCACCTGAAATATTTACTTCGCCAACTTTATATTGTTCGCCTTCATCAAGAATTAAAGTGATGTAAAGTTCTTCTAAATCGCTACTTATTGATACCTGCGATGAGTCAATGCTAAATTGAAGGAATCCTCTATCTTTATAATAAGCTTCAAGATTTTCCAAATCTGTTCTTAATTTTTCTCTGGTGTATTTATTGTCTCCAGTAAAAACAGATATAATATTTCCCTCTGAAAGTTCAAAAATATCTTTTAAATCATTGTCTGTAAATTCTTGATTCCCAATTATTTCTATAGAAGTTATAGTTGTAGGCGAACCTTCATCAACATCTATATCTACATCAACTCGGTTTCGAGGTCTCTCTACTTGATTTACTTCAACAGAAGCTCCATATCTTCCCTGCTGTGAGTACTGTGCTTGCAATCCTTTTATTATCAAATCAAGAGTAACTCTCTTTAAAACCGAACCCTCAGATACGCCTTCAGATGCAAGAGCAGCCAATAAATCTTCAGTCTTAATAGCAGAATTTCCCTCTATTTCGATACCCGATATCGTTGGTCTTTCTTGAACTTTAATAAAAATAATCTTTCCCTCTACAGAAATTTGTACGTCATCGAATTGACCGGTATCAAAGAGTGTCTTTATAACTCTTTTATAATCTGTTTCATCAACTTTATCTCCAATAGTTACAGGGATGGTATCTAATACACTCCCTAAGGAAACTCTTTGAAGTCCAACTAATCTAATATCCTCTACAACTATTGGAGCTCCAAAACAAAAGCTGGATATGAAAAGAATTAAAAATCTTAGTTTATTCAAAATATTCTCATTAAATCGTTGTAAACAACAAATATAAACAAAGCAAGGATAAACATATAGCTTAGATTGAAAAGAGCAACTTTTAGTTTCATATTTATTGGTGTACCTATCACTTCCTCAAATAAGATAAACAAAAATTGACCACCGTCAAGCATTGGAAGCGGTAATAGATTAAATGCCCCAAGACTAATACTTAAAATAGCTGTTAAAAGCAGAAAAGGTATTAAACCAGAACTTAAAGAATCGCCAGCAACTTTAGCAATTCCAACTGGCCCACTTAAATTTTCTACACCCAAATTGCCAGTGATCATTTTTGCAAGAAACTTAAAGGTATTTACTATCCAAAATAAAGTTTGATCCCATCCATATCTTAAAGAATCTATAAAATTATTACTTTCAGGACTTAAAGCTATGCCATAGAATTCTTCTTGTCCAATACTTGGTAGAGAAAGAAACAAAATTTCTCCATCTCTTTCTATTTCCAATGATTTTTGATTTTTATTTTGTAAAAGATTGTTAAGTTGTGATAAAGAAAGCACTTCGATATTATTTAAAGCATTAATTTTATCACCGTCTTTTAAACCATATTCTTCAGCGATACTTCCTTGTGCAATTGATCCAATTATTGGAGAGTAATCATTAAAAGCTTCTATTGAAAAATGTGCTGATGGTGCCTGTTTATCTGAAAATGCTAAGTCCTTGACCTCCTCTTGAAAAGTTTTATAAGAACCACTTGAATAGTCATAAACGTTAAATACTACGTTCCCCGTAAAACCAGACAAGTTTAGAAGACTTATTTCAAAATCTTGTACATTTTTAATAGACCTTTCATTTACTGAAATAACTTTAAAATATTGTTCGCCATCTATCTTATTAAATTTTGCAGTTAATACATCTGGTTGTTTAGGTATAAAAAGTGCAACAAACGAAAAAATTACAAATGAAAGTATGAAATTAAATATTGGCCCAGCCAATGTAACTAACATTTTTTCTGGTGCTGGATGATTTGCCAAAACATATTTTTTTTCTGATTCTGATAGTTTTTTGTAATTCTCTACGTCATGAGGGTCATGAAATGCAACATACCCACCAAAAGGAATTGAAGAAAGTGAAAAGCGAACATTATCTTTGTTTTTCCAGGTAAAAATATCAGGACCAAAGCCAATACTAAATTTTAAAATTTTAATTTTAAAGAATCGCGCTACCGAATAATGGCCATACTCATGGAATGTTACTAGTATTAAGAAGAGAATTATTGCCCCAAAAATTGTTGTCATGATTTATTTAATTTCTCAAGTATATCCTTATGAGCGGACCTGAGATCCTCTAATGTATCTAATTCTTTTTTTTCAAAATTAAAATAGTTTTTATAAATAAATTCATAAATTTCTCCAAATTTAATTTGATCTTTTAAAAATTTATTTACAGCTATTTGATTCAGTGTTGCAAAAATGAGCCCTCTATTTCCTCCAAGATTCATAATCTCCCTAGTAATTTTTAATAATTCTTTTCTATCTTCAGGAAAGAACTTTAATTGTAAATTTATTTCGTCCTCAAACATATTTAAAGAAAATTTATTTCTTACTTCATCTGATCTACTATCCAGCAGTCCAAACGAAAGTGGAATAATCATACTTGGCTTTGATAATTGGGCCTCTACAGAACCATCATTTAATTCAATCAATGAATGAATAATGCTTTGGGGCTGAATCAATATGTCTAATTTTTCAGGATCTAAGTTAAAAAGAAATTTTGCCTCAATAAGTTCAAAGCATTTATTTATAAGAGTAGCAGAATCAATTGTAATTTTGTCGCCCATCTTCCACGTTGGGTGCTTGAGAGCATCAACTGCTTTTTTATTTTTTATTTGTTCTAGATTTTGTCCTAAAAAAGGCCCACCTGAAGCTGTTATGAAGATCTTTTTTATATCATTTTTATTTAGACTCCTAAGAGACGAAAAAAGTGAAAAATGTTCTGAATCAATTGGAATTAGTTCTGTTCCAGATGAGGAAACTTTATCCATTATAAATTTACCAAAAACAACTAATGATTCCTTATTTGCTAATAAGAGTTTTTTTCCTGATTTTGCTGCCGCAATTGTAAGTTCAAGAGCCTCATAAGAACTTATAGCTGATAAGAAAATATCACTTGGGTTGTTCTCTATTCTCTCAGTAACATTTTCAATACAATCAAGAACCTCGACATTTAGTTCGAGATTTATAAACTCTTTTTTGACTTCCTCGCAAGAGAAAAAAATAGATTTTGGATTAAATTCCCTTACAACACTTTTTGCAAGATTAAGGTTTTTATCACAAACAAAAATATCAAATTCAAATTGGTTTTTATAAGATTTAAGGATATCTAAGGCTTGAGTACCTAAATTGCCTGTAAAACCAAAAATTGAAATTTTCTTCATTTGCCAAACCTTCTTTGTCGTGTTTTAAAATCATCAAGAACAGCATTAAAGTCTTTGGCATTGAAATCAGGCCATAATTTATCAGAAAAGAAAAGCTCAGAATATCCAATGTTAGGTAACAAAAAGTTACTCACTCTTTTTTCTCCTCCTGTTCTGATAAAAATTTCTACTTCCTCACCTTTAAGTTCTGTAAATTTTAAAAAGTTTTTAGCATTAATAGTTTCACCCTTTTCAGATATTTTTTTTAATGCATTTACAATATCCCATACACCTCCATAATTTAGAGCGTCTCCAATAAACTCCATACGAACCTCATTTTTAATAATTTCATCTAACTTCACCTCAGTACCAAAGCTTATTAAGTTCATCAGTGAGTTAACTTCAAATTTTTCTCTGGACCAGTTTTCTGATGAAAATGCGTAAACAATTAGTTTTTTTACTTTCTTTTTTTTAGCTTCTTTTGTAATTTCTACAAGAGTTTCAACACCTTTGCGATGTCCCAATGAAAATGGTAGATTATTCTGCCTAGCCCATCTTCTGTTACCATCCATTACGATAGCTACGGTTTTTACTGACACAACTAAATTGTAAGGAGATCTTTTTCTTTTGACTCCAATGACTGATCGACTAAATTAATATATTTTTCAGTTATTTCTTGAATATCTTTCTCTGAATCAGAAATATCATCCTCAGTTAACTCTCCTCCTTTTTCTAAATTCTTCATCGAGGTCATTGCATCTCTTCTAATGTTTCTTATAGCTACTCTTCCGTTTTCTGCTTCTCCTTTTGCTTTCTTAATTAAATCTTTTCTTGATTCTTCTGTAAGCGGTGGCATGATAATTCTTATTACCTCACCGGCAACAGTTGGATTTATACCTAGATCAGACTTTTGTATTGCTTTATCAATTTCTTGAACAAGCCCCTTATCCCATGGTGTTAAAGAAAGAGTTTTTGAATCTTCGACTGTAATTGAACAGCATTGATTTAACTGTGTGTCTACTCCATAGTAATCCACCATAATGCCATCCAACATATTTGGATTAGCCCTTCCAGTTCTGATTTTTTGTATGGATTCTTTGAAATTCTTTAGTGATGAAGCCATACGTGCCTCACAGTCATTTAAAATGTTTTCGTATTTATCCATTACTAATTAATGTACCTAATTTCTTTCCATTTACTATATCAAGTAAACCGCCTTCTTTCTTAAAGTTGAATACTTTAATTTTTAAATTGTTTACTCTAGCTAAAGTTAATGCTGTTGTATCCATAACTTTTAATTTTTTATCTATTGCGTCATCAAAAGTTAAGGATGGGTAAAACTCAGCATCTTTATTTAAATTTGGATCTTCAGAATATACTCCATCAACTTTTGTCGCTTTTAGCATTAAGTCTGCTCCAATCTCAATGCCCCTAAGACAAGCAGCAGTATCAGTTGTGAAAAAGGGATTTCCGGTTCCAGCAGTAAAAATTACAACAAAACCAGCTTCAAGAAGTTGAGTTGCTATCCTCCTATCGAAATGTTCAACTATTCCAGGCATAGGAATAGCAGACATAACTCTAGTTTTTATTCCATCTCTCTCTAAGGCGTCTCTTAAAGCAATGCCATTCATAACTGTTGCCAACATCCCCATGTGATCTCCAGCAACTCTATCCATTCCATCTTGATTAAGCTTTTCGCCTCTGAAAAGGTTTCCTCCACCTATCACTAGTCCAACGCATACTCCTTTGTCAACAATGCTTTTTATTTCCTTAGACATAAAATGAAGAACCTTTGGATCAATTCCTTGATCCTCATCTCCCGCTACTGCTTCACCGCTATATTTAAGAAGTATCCTTTGATATGTTTGGGAGCTCACTCACCAACCTTTTTTCTGAGAAAACCTAAAATTTTGTTATCACGGAGAAGATCTTTTATTTTAGAGTCAGGATTTTTAATAAAAGCCTGCTCGGTAAGAGAATTTTCATCTTTAAATTTTTTGAGCTTACCCATCACAATTTTTTCTTTAATTTCATCTGGCTTTTTTTCGTTTTCTATTGTGGCTAAAGCAATTTCTTTTTCTTTATCTAAGATTTGTTGATCAATCTCATCAGGATAGATAGCAAGGGGAGCATTCGCTGAAACTTGCATAGCAATGTCTTTTCCAAGTTCATCATCATTTTTTTCAAGATGTACTAAAGAAGCAAGCTTATTATCAGAGTGAACATATATGTAAACAGAATCATTGTCTGAGGTGATTTTTTCAAAATATGAAATTTTTATGTTTTCTCCAATTTTTTGAATAATTTCCAAGATTTTATCATTAAACTTTTTTTGTAAATCCTCTAGATCATTTATCATTTTACTTTCACAAAACTCTTTTAGTTCTGTAAGAAACTTTTTGAATTCTTGATCATTTGCTGCGAAATCAGTTTCTGTATTTACTTCTATTAAGAAATAATTACTTGAGCCACCTCCGGCAACTATAGCTCCCTCATTAGTTGCTCTGGAAGATTTTTTTTCGGCCTTAATAATGCTTTTTTTTCTGAGTATCTCTATTGCTTTATCTATATCGCCATTCGCCTCACTTAACGCATCTTTACAGTCCATCATTGAAATGCCTGTTCTATCTCTAAGTTCTTTGACCTGTTGAGCAGTTATCATTATTTTTTCTTAGCTGCTGTTTTT
>LULE01001288.1_pt1 | contig 11517 bp, 9 predicted proteins | sample 728231 | NCBI WGS metagenome assembly LULE01 (sample SAMN03860297, study PRJNA289734) | marine metagenome | biome: seawater column; feature: ocean; material: water; isolation source: Red Sea water column Station 192 - depth 10m | place: Saudi Arabia: Red Sea | collected 2011-10-15 | depth 10 m | reverse complement strand
ACGTAGGACCAGCATACACCGTATTCTCGAACTCTACCACGGGACAGTGGTCGATAACATACCAGATCCCCTCAGACATGGATTTCGGACAACACCAAGCAAAAGTCGAGTTCCTCGGAGGATTCTCATGGGTCGACCCAATGGGTCAGGGGGACTCGGTTAATCCCGAGTACTACCTAGGCTCAACAGACTCCCTGGCATTCAACGTGACACAGACCTCACAAGTAGTGATTTCAACTTCTCCTTCTGAGATAGACAGGACCGAGGTCGCCACTGTTGAGGGGATGCTCACTGATGGCGTTGGGAGGGCCATTCCCAACAGGGAACTTGTCCTTTCAGTGGACGGGCAAGAAATAACCTCGATTTCCGTAAACTCCAACGGATCCTTCGTAGGTTTAGTGCCAATTCCACCCAACATGCCAATAGGTCCGATAATCATCGGGGTTGAGTTCCTTGGTGAGGACTTCATCCTCCCATCCAACTCCACCGTGGTATTCACCGTCTTCGCACCCGTCTCGGTCACCATTGATGATATCGGACCAATTGCTGTAGGGGATGAAATGACAGTTTCCGGTACGGTCAAGGACAATCTCGAGAACGGTTGGCTGGACAGCCATACAATAGAGGTCTTCGTGGACGGGGCCCTCATTGGCATTACAAGCAGTCAGCAGGATGGCAACTGGAGCCTGCAATGGGTGGTTCCGGAGTCTGTGGAAATAGGAAACCACTCCATTTCCTCGATCGCACCTGCTCAAGGATTCTACAGAATGGGCTCTTCAGAGTCCAACTTCACCGTATCGTATCATACCGAGATATCCCTGCAGGTTGAAGGCAGCTACGCAACACGCGGCGGATATTGGAACTTCAGCGGCAGACTTTTCGAGTCCGACACAGGTTTCGAGCAAGGCTTGGAAGGAAGGGAAATCACTGTTCTACTTGACGGCTCAGATGTAGAAACCATAACAACAGAAGAGGGAGGACTGTTCTCTCTGAGCCACAGGGCGCAGTACTCACTAAACAGGGGTTCTCACAACTTCACATTCCTATTCCAGGGTGAGTTCCTTTACCTTCCTGCTGAATCACAAATGGAGGTATTCGCCCTATCTGACGTCATTATAGAGATGCAGCCGATTACAAACACAATAGTGAGGGGAGACTCTTCCCCTTCACGATCGATAATGCTCCAGGGCCTGATAAGGGAGGTCGGCGGAGACTCGGAAATTTTTGATAATCTCTCCATGTCCCTTTTTTGGGGTGAAACCGAACTCCCCATGACTTCGGGACCTTGGGGCAATCCCGATACTATGAACTTCCAGATTAGAGCCAAGGCACAGGAGTTCATGACTCCGGGAGACAATATGGTTACGATTGTCGTGGAGTCGAATCAAGCAAGCTTCCTGAATGGGGGGTCCAAAGAGATAGAGATCCTTGTCATGGTCGAGGTCGACTTCGAGTACTCGGAAATAGAACTATCCGATGGGCAGAGAATAATCAGAGGCTCGGTGAACGCCACGGCAAGGGACACTGGAGCTCCATTGGAAGGCCTCTCTCTGAGTGCTAGCCTCGTCAACGGCAGCGTCACCCACTTCTCCGTATCCAAACTGACGGGGGCGGATGGGGTCTTCGAATACGAGTTCAAGTCAATGGCACCCCTGCCTCCACTTTCCTCGCAATCCCCCCCTCCCGAGGGATGGGGGGTGCTCGCCGTCCTGCTGATGTCCGAGTCGGACTTCATCGAACCTGGTAGCTTGGCTCTGCTCCCTTCTTCGGGAATCCAAATCGTCTATGAGAAGCCAGAGGAGGCATCCTTCCTGGATAGGGCAGCAGTAGCCATTGCAGCCATTGTTGTGGGGGCCATTCTAGTAGCGATGGGTGCCATGGCCATCAACACTAGGAGGAAGTCCACCATCAAGGAGCTGGCCAATATTTTCGGACAGACGGTTGAGATGCTAGCGTCCGGTGACGAGTACAGGCGAGCAATCTTCCTATGCTATGAGAACCTGTGCTCCGCCCTCACACGACGCGGGTTCCTGCGTCGTAACTTCGAGACCGTCAGGGAGTTTGAGATGGCTATCCGAGGCGCCCTGCCCATCAGCGAGGCGTCTTTGGTTTCGCTAGACAGGATTTTCGAGGAAGCCCGGTACTCCAGCCACGTCCTAGGAGATGCCCATAGGGACAACGCCCAACTGGCCCTGTCATCAGTAGTTGATGAGATTGAGGAGATTCAGGACATTCCGAAGAGAGGTCCGCTCGAGTTCGAGCTAGAAGAATGACTTAGTCCAACCTGATGGAGACGATATCCCCTTCCCACTTGGCTCCCTCAACCCTCATACCTTCCGGTAGGCGGAATGATCTGGACATGCCACCGAACCTCCCAGCCGAAATTATTCTGACTAGTTGAGCGTCTCCGTCTTCTCTAGTGCCGATGGAGAATCCATCCCTCTGAACAGGGGGGAGGGGAATCCGGATGTCATTGCCAGACCATTCGCCCCCTATCTCCGACACGAATTCCCCTAGTGATGAGACTTCATCGTTCAATGCCCTGGACTCTATTTCCGAAACTACAGATGAGTGCATTTGTTGAACATCAGATAGGTGAGGCAGGCCCCTCATGAACTCCCGGTGCATGGATTCGGCATCGGTGTCAAGACCGACCTTGAGATCTGCCAATCCACCGGCTTCCTCTATGATATCTTTGTCTGACTCAACATCTATGCTCGTCCATCCCATGTAATGCCCAGATATCCGACCCGAATGAACCCATTGATGTTCACATCTGAAAGAACGACTTTACTCTCTCAGCCGTTCTTGTCGGGCTGGTTGTTTGCATCCTCTGCATCTCTGGGAAGCAATTACGTTCCCTTTGACCCAACAACCTCTTCTCAAGTAACACAATTATTGCTCGATCTTCCTTCTTCCTAATCGGCCTCCCTAGTGCTTGGAGTATACTATTCACAGCAGGCTGCAAACTGGCATATTTCCACGCTTTATTCCTATCAAATTTCTTTGTGTAATATTCAATTAGAGCATCTTGTCTTGCGCTAGGAGGTGGCAAAGGTAAGCCTACGCAGACTAGGGAATTTAGGATATTATCGGGATAGTCAACCCCTTCTGATAACTTTCCACTGAGAACACCAAAAAGCGCAGCCCCTCTCATATTTCTTTGTTCTCTCAACCTATCGATTATGCTCTGTAATGTTCCCTTCCTCATTCCTTGATCCTCTTTCAGAATCAACTTGCCCGTCCATGAATTATCGAAGTGATCATGAATTTCATTCAACATCGAATAGCTAGGTGCAAAGATTGCAACATTTCCCTTGGTGTTGATAATGACCGATCTAATATGTTCCAATATTCCCTCCATAGACTCTCTTCTCTCTGTGTATTTTGTGGTGACATCATTGGCTATCAAAACAGGTCTATTTCCAAGAGGGAAACCGGATGGGTACTCGACACAATTGGCCCTTTCTGATGGGATGCCGAGTATTTCGGAATACATTTCGGGCGGGAATAATGTTCCAGACATCAGAATTGAACCTAAACACTGGTTGAAAATCGGTCCACCAACTACGCTCGGATCTAGAAGATGACTTGTTATCCTAGGGTCTTGACTAATCTCCTTTTTATCGAAAACTAATGCCAATGCATTGTTATTTTCGTAATTGATGCAAATCTCGAGGAACTCAGCTAGTCTTGTGCAGTCATTCTTCTCATCATCTTCAGAATCTTCCTCTTCATCGATTTCTACTGCCAATAAACGACTAACCATGGCTCCGATTCGATCTTTTTCTCCTAGATCTTCTTCAATTACTCCCTCGATTGATTTTGAAATCACATCGAGGAATTCTTTGGTTTGAACCCTGATATCGTCACCTCTAGACTCGCTATTTTCAAACTCCTTTTCTCTGAACCAATTTGAGATTCCCTCATTCATCAAAATTGCATTAATCTGCTTCTCGAGATTTTTTGCTTCCCTTACCCTTTTCGACTCGGGAATATCCAACTCGGTTTCTGTTTGTTGAAGGGTTTCCCTGTATTCAACGACATTGTCAAGAGCCCACTTGAAGACTTGATCATCAATTGTCCTTTCGAGGCCACTCCTAATTCTATCTGGGAGGTTATGGGCTTCATGTGATTGTAATCGCATACGATTATGTCTGTCGATCTTGCTGCATCTCGTGATGTCGCCCAAGCGCAGATATCTTCATTCTCTACTTTCTTAAGTACCTGATCTACATGCATGGGTTTCGAATGAATGAACTCTTCCAAACCCGATCTAAGGAACCTCCTCTCCGCTTCAGTCACCCCTTGTTCACAATCACATCTTCCTTTAGAGTCTACATTCTTACACATGCTTCTTCTTCCAATGATATCAACCAATTTAATTTTAGAAAATCCTTGAGGAATCCGATTGTTAATTTCGCGAATAGTATCTACAACGATTCTGTGTTGTGACTGTCTGCCTGTAAGGAACAAAATCTTCGGAATTTCCTTACCGAAACTGTAGTGATTAGCTACAGTTAGCGAAGATGCTAGTGCCGCGGCAGTCTTCCCAATCCCCGTCGGAGCCGCAGCCAATAGGAATCCTCCCTCCTTTAATGTCTCAATTCCATCGTCAATCATTCTTCTTTGAGACTCTCTCGGAGTTTCATGTGCGAAGAACAACTGTCCATTCTCCAATTCTCCCTCCGACATGGAATCCTACTAGAGAATTGACCGTCCATAAGTTTGCATCCCCGATCAGCATTTCATCTGGGCAGAGTAGGGTTGCCCCGCACGAGGCGTGCGGGACGGTGTGTGTGTTGAGTTCTATCTCTGTTCTGCTTTCCTTTGGGTTCGAGGGGCATCTTTGGAGTCGTATCCGACTGCGTTGCTTAGCCTCCTGGCCCTATCTCTGATCTTCCTCAGACCGGTCTCGAACCTACCGGTTCCGTTTGATTTGTGGTTGGGGGAGCGGACATGCCGCTCCCCCGATTTCTGTACGTGCATCCCAACATCGTCCATATCTCTCTCACTCCTAAATGTTTGAATCTTCATCATGTCTGGAGCGCAACTCATCCATGCGTCTCCTCAATAGGTCCACAACAGTGGCTCCTTCGACCATCTCCTTGCGGATCATTTCCCTAGCAGATTGTCTCAGGACTACATCTGCTGGCTCCCCGACTATCTTGCAGTAGTCCCTGAGCCTGACAGTAAGATCCGGACCTAAGTCGACCTCAATCCTATCTCCCTTGCCAGTAAGTGGGCCGGAAAGCATCCTCCTGACAGCCTCTCGGATTACATCAGACCTGTTTCTCATGCCATCGAAACCAACCAGCCTGTCTAGCTCCAGGAGGTGATCCTCTGGTATCCTTAGCGAGACCATTGGACTGTTGCCGGCCACCTACATGCCCCTCCTGAAACTGCGAGAGGAGCGTACAGGATATAATTGTATTGCAATTGAAATACAATTGAATTACAATTTGACTTTAATGAAATGCCGCGTTTCTTGTGATACTGTGAAGGTCATCAACGATGCAATCCACGGCCAATTCAAATTGGGGGGCGGGACAAAGGACCTTCTTTCAACCCCGGAAATGAATAAACTCAGTCACATCAAGCAGTTGGGGCTCGCTCATTTGGTATTCCCGGGAGCGCATCACACTCGCTTTGAACACTCGTTGGGGGCCTCTCACATCGCGGGAAGGATGGCAGAATCTCTTTCAATGGACGATTTAGACAAGGATACCCTACAAGTTGCAGCCATGTTGCACGATGTCGGGCATGGCCCGTACTCGCACACTCTGGAGCATATCCTCTCGGATAGAGGAGGCCTTGATCACATGGAGGTCACCAAAGGGATAATCCTCGGCGAATATGATGTCATAGTCGAGGGTGAAGGCGAATCCCTAGATAATAGGAAATCCATTCCTGATATATTGGAGGATAGAGGTCTAGATCCAAAACTCGTCTCTTCGCTGATCACTGGTCCCGATGCGTCCGGAACCGAGAGGTCCTTGCTAAGCTGGTCAGAGGGGCAATCCGATTTCTCTGGAGAAGATAGGACCCTTGCTCTCCTCGTACATGGTCCTGTGGATTGCGATCAACTGGACTATCTTCTCAGAGATTCCCACTTCACTGGAGTCAAGCATGGAGTAGTGGACCACAATCGCCTCATAGAGTGCCTGAGAAGTCAGAGCGGCGACATTGTTGTAGAACAAGGGGGGCTATCTTCTCTGGAAGGGATGCTAGTCGCAAGGGGGCTGATGTACAGTGCTGTTTACTTCCACAGGGTCACCAGAGTTACAGAAGTGATGCTTTCAAGAGCAGTCGAGCGAGCGGGAGATAATCTCCCTGACTCCTTGGACCTCCAGAGAAGGGTGGATGCCGAGATATGGGCAGAATTGGACAATGTCGGGGGATTCTCGAGAGATATGGTTACTAGACTCAAGTACAGGAATCTTCTGAAAGTTTGCCTGAGCAGGAGGAAAGAAGATATGACCCAAGAGCAGGTAGAAAGGCTAGCAAAGGCGGCCAATAACCTGTCAGAAAGAAGGGAGTTGGAGGACGATATTGCATATAGGGCCGGTCTAGAACCTGGATATGTGGCGATTGACGTTCCTAGCGTGAAACTCCTACTCTCCGAGCCGCGAATGGCCCAGGTTGATGTAAAGATCCTAGGGGATGACGGAAAAACAAGGTGGCTGAAGGAGGTAACCCCAATGGCCGAGGCTCTCAGGAGGAGGCAGGTAAGCCAAGAGGCAGTATATGTGATGACAACCTCAGGAAATGAGCGTAGAGTCTCAGAAATCGCTCAAAAAATACTGTTCGAATAACCTCTCCATTTCGGTATAGGTTCTTGGAACATTGAAAAGGGGGACATCCGCAGGGGCGCCCGCCCGACCTCGGGATCAACATAATCGTTGGTGACCAAATGGACAATGCGATAAAGACAGTTTACGAGACAGTGATAACGAGAGACCCAAACCAGCCTGAGTTCCATCAGGCAGTGGAAGAAGTACTAGAAAGCCTCGGACCCGTGATATCTGAGAATCCAGAATACATGGAAGTCGTACAGAGTATGGTGGAGGCCGAGCGAGTAATTCAGTTCAGAGTACCATGGTACGACGATGAGGGGTCCCTACAGGTGAACCGGGGCTACCGGGTCCAGTTCAACAGTGCAATAGGGCCCTACAAAGGCGGGCTAAGGTTCCACCCAAGCGTCAATCTGTCCATATTGAAGTTCCTAGGATTTGAGCAGGTGTTCAAGAATAGCCTAACAGGGCTGCCACTGGGCGGTGGAAAAGGAGGTTCGGACTTCAATCCCAAAGGGAGAACAGACTCCGAGGTCAAGAGATTCTGCCAGTCTTATATGAGTGAACTTTGGAGGCATATTGGTGCTGATCTCGATGTGCCTGCGGGAGATATCGGAGTTGGAGGCAGAGAGATAGGGTACATGTTCGGTATGTTCCGGAAGTTAGCAAACGAGTTCACTGCCGGAGTATTGACAGGAAAAGGACTCTCCTACGGGGGTTCGCTTATCAGGCCAGAAGCAACTGGCTACGGTTTGGTATATTTCGCAAGAGAAATGCTGTCCACGAAGGGTAAGTCATTCAAAGGTGCCAGAGTAGCAATTAGCGGATCCGGAAACGTAGCGCAGTTCGCCTGTGAGAAGATCCTGGATCTCGGAGGCAAGCCCGTTACAATGTCAGATAGCGGCGGCTACATTTATGATGAATCTGGAATAGATAGGCAAAAGCTTGCATGGATTATGGATCTCAAGAATAACAAGAGAGGGAGGATCAAGGAGTACGCTGATCATTTCGATGGAGTTGAGTACACCGAATCAAAGCCCGAGCCAAATCATAACGAACTGTGGGCGACCGAAGTCGATGTTGCCCTCCCTTGCGCTACCCAGAATGAGGTTAATGAGTCAGAAGCTAGGATGCTGGTCGAGGGTGGAGTGATTGCTGTAGCGGAGGGTGCGAACATGCCATGTACTCCCGAAGCAATCGAGGTATTCCACGAAAACGGGATCCTATTCGGACCTGGTAAGGCCAGCAATGCTGGAGGGGTGGCGACCTCGGGTCTCGAGATGAGTCAGAACAGCCTTCGGATGAGTTGGACCAGGGAGGAAGTAGACCTGAAGCTAGAGAACATAATGATCAACATTCACAAGAACGCATTCGACACTGCGGAGAAGTATGGCATGCCTGGAAACTATGTGGCTGGGGCAAACATCGCCGGATTCCTGAAGGTTGCAGAAGCTACAATGGCTCAGGGAGTTCTCTGATATTCTTCGTCCTCGACTTCCTCTTCGGTGTTTGTGTAGATCGATAGAAGGAAGTAACCCCCTATGCCTGCTGCCACGAATAGTGCAACTAGAGCCGGCATCATGGTCGAAACCTCCTCGTCCTCGGCTTCAGTCCATTCTATGCTATTGCTAGAAAACTGGCCCCCTCCGAAAGAGAACTCTTCCACTAGTTGAGTGGGGGTTAGAATCCTGCACCTAAGGGATTCAGTGCCTTCGACTGTTACTCTCCAACTGAATGGAATACTAATTTGTTCTCCTGAGCTAATGATGGCATTGGGGAAGGACGGTGAAATCTGTGCAGTAGATCCAGTGCTAACATCCTCGCAGTTTATTGCCAGAGATGCGGCAGCTGAGCCGGTGTTTTCTATCACTGCAACCATATTTGCGGAATTGCCAACAGAGATATTTTCAGTGGGATTCCCACCATCATCAACGGCACCCAAAGAAACCCACCCAATACTTGGGGTTCCACTGTCAACAACAACTTGATTCTCCCATTCGAGAAGGAATTGCCCACCTCCGTAGTCCCCTATTCCTGACTCTTCAGGATTCCATGCAGTTCTGTAATCTGTAATTGTGACGATCGCTTGCTCGCTCCAAATCCTTTCAGACTCCCAAGAGTTATCATCCGACCATGAAATCTCTACGACCCTCTCCCTTCCTCCATCAATGAACGAAATCCCCATCTCGTTACTGAAGTTGGAATAGCTGGGGAACCTATGCATTCCTGTGATCTCGTAGGTAACATACATGGCATCAAATGAAAGACTCTGACCAGCTAATCTCCTTTCCCACTTGTCCGTTAATCCACCAGAGCCGATGACATCATCCCCCCACCCAATGGTTGAGAAACTTCTAGCTCTAACATCGTGGTCGTCGGTGCTGTTAGTGAATTCAGTGTTGCCTCCCAAAATGATTGCAGAATCGTCTTCCTCTAGAATTATCGGGCCAACCCTGTCAAGTTTGGTATCGTTTATGCTCAGTGTTCCCGAGGCACTAATCGTCCCACCGAAAATGGATGATCTGATCGACTCCATGTGCCCATTAATCTTGATGGTAAAGCCAGTATCTCCGTACACCATCATATTTCGATGCTGGACATCTGCAGCACTGCGCCAAATTCTTTCCTGACCAACCCTCTCGATGCTAATCTCACTCAAAGAAACTGGATGACAGAGGGGGCCGGTTAGACCCACCCAAACGTCAACAGGGCCACTACCTAGTGGTACGAAATCCTCCTCCCCACTAAGCTCCTTAGTCTCGTTTCCAAAATGTGCCGTGGCTCCGTCCAGAGAAAATCCCTGTATTGGTCGAATGTACATCCTTACATTTTGCTCCGATGCAGTTGTCGCTCTGACTGCCGACATATTCGCTTCGTCGCAGTAACCGAATACTGCTAGTCCACCGGGAGCGCTATCCGAGGTTATATCCGAGTCTACTAGTCTCAAAGATGAAGAAGAATCCACGAATATTTGCACATTGTTACTAACAGTAAAGTGCGAGTCAACCAAGCTCAGAGACCCTCCATTTACCACCCTCACATTCTGCGAGAGGGACATATCGTCAGACCAGGTCATATCCGATTCGATGACTATGTCGTCTCCTTCTGCCGACACATCCATCGAAAATACGGAAACCGAAAGTAACAGAACTGCAATCAAAAAATTGGCTTCCATCTTTCTCATATCGGCCCGTTCATAATTAGGAACATGAATATCACCCCTACTGGTTTTAATAATTCATCTTTTGAAAGTGCCAAAGTAAGTGCGAAGGTTCATTCTCCTGATTTTACTGCCACTCCCATGTCCTCCGACTCATTGCCTTGGGATGACCCCTTCATCGCGCCACTTCTAGTCCTCTGGCTTTACCTCCCTGGATATCTCTCGAACACCGCTGCAATGCTTGGTGGGAAGTGGATTCCAGATATGACTGGAATTCCAGTTTACACGATAGACGGGGGTAGGGTTCTATCAGACGGAAATAGGATGCTAGGCGATGGGAAAACCTGGAACGGACTATTGGGAGGGACTATTGGCGGGGGCATCCTTGGAGTGCTAACTCACTCATTTGCTAGGGACAACCTCGTGACCTCTGCTCCGTTTCTGGATCCCGTTTCTTCTTATGCAACCAGCTCCGCAGAGATTTCAGATGCATGGTTCTACATGGGTGGGGGGCCAATGACCGCCTTCGTAATGGGTTGTGTTTTAGGGCTAGGATGTATGGTCGGCGACTCAGCAGGGTCATTCGTCAAGAGAAGAAGGGGCCACAAGAGAGAGGGAGATGTCAGCTCCAAAGCACCGCTTCTAGACACCCTTCCATTCGCAACCTCCACATTCATATTCGGACAACTTTTCCTCTCTCCCTCTCTGATCGGAAGTTCCGAACTACTGATGGGCATGGTGATACTACTGGTTTTCACCCCAATCATACACAGAACCTTCAATATCCTAGGACATAGACTTGGTCTTAAGTCGGTACCTTACTAGCTAAACCTCGTAGTGCAATGCATTATGACTGAGATGGCCAGCGGGGTACATGGCTGGCATCGAAGTACTCGTAGTAGGTAGTGGGGGGAGAGAGCACGCGCTTGCTCTGGGACTTTCAAAGAGCGACTCCGTTTCCAAGGTTCACTGTACACCGGGAAACGCCGGCACTTCCATGGTGGCAGTGAACCATCAAGTCCCCGATACTGATATTGAAGGGATAGTCGATCTCGCGATCCAACTCTCAGTCTCTCTGGTTGTTGTAGGACCTGAATCTCCACTGGTGGACGGCCTTTCTGATAGGCTCAGAGCAAATTCGATTCCCAGTTTTGGCCCACATTCGGAAGGGGCTCTTCTCGAAGGATCGAAAATCTATGCAAAGATGCTAATGCAGTCATTGGGAGTCCCAACAGGGTCATTTCACAGGGTTGAGAATCTGGATGAAATAGATGGCTCATTAGACTCTTATGAACCTCCTTGGGTAATCAAAAGGGATGTTCTGGCGGGGGGGAAGGGAGTTACCGTGACCACATCTAGAAAAGATGCCCGTGAGGCTCTAAGACATGGAATAGAAGAAGACGGCTTTGTGCTTATTGAAGAGCATCTGTCGGGTGAGGAGGCATCGATTCTGGTAATTATGGACGAGTCTGGATATGTGATGTTGCCACCTAGTCAAGACCACAAGAGGGTTGGAAACAACGATACTGGGCCGAATACTGGTGGCATGGGTGCATATGCACC
>LULE01001486.1_pt1 | contig 11555 bp, 17 predicted proteins | sample 728231 | NCBI WGS metagenome assembly LULE01 (sample SAMN03860297, study PRJNA289734) | marine metagenome | biome: seawater column; feature: ocean; material: water; isolation source: Red Sea water column Station 192 - depth 10m | place: Saudi Arabia: Red Sea | collected 2011-10-15 | depth 10 m | reverse complement strand
AAAAGACTTTGGGGAATGAATAGGAGCCTTATAAATAATGCTATCATAGGTACTAGCGTTGGTTTTGAAAAAATTTTAGAATTATCAGGAGTAGGTTATAGAGCAGCACTTAAAGGAACTACGTTAAACTTACAATTAGGTTTTAGTCATGACGTGAATTTTCAAATTCCTGATGGAATAAAAGTTACTGTAGAAAAACAAACTACTATCAAAATTGCAGGATCTGATAAACAACAGGTTGGTATGGTAGCCTCTAAAATTAAATCGTTTAGACCTCCAGAACCATATAAAGGCAAGGGTATTAAGGAAAAAGGTCAATATGTTTTAAAAAAAGAAGGAAAGAAAAAATAATGAAATTAAACACTTCACAAAGAAAAATTTTTAGAGTGAGAAATAAACTAAAAAGAAATTCGAAAAATAATAGATATAGACTAAGTGTATCAAGAAGTTTAAAAAATATTTCTGCACAAATTATTGATGATGTTAACAATAAAACACTATTGTCTTCATCTTCATTAAAAAAAAATTTTACTACTGATAAAAAAACAAACAAAACTGAAATTTCAAAGATTGTGGCTGAAGATCTAGCAAAAAAGGCTTTAGAGAAAAATATAAAAAAAATTTATTTCGATAGAGGCAAATTTAAATATCATGGTAGAGTAAAAATTTTTGCTGATACCTTGAGGAAAAATGGAATGGAGTTTTAATGCAAAAAGATGATTTTATTGAAAAACTTGTCCACGTAAACAGAATAACAAAAGTAGTTAAAGGTGGGAGACGATTCGGCTTTTCAGCATTAGTTGTTGTTGGAAATCAAAATGGTAAAATTGGAGTTGCTCATGCAAAGGCAAAACAAGTTCCAGATGCAATTAAAAAAGCTAATGAGCTTGCAAGAAGAAATTTAATACAAATTCCACTAAGAGAGGGTAGGACGATACATCATGATATTTATGGAAAAGATGGAGCTGGAAAAATTAAAATGAGAGCGGCTCCAAAAGGTACAGGGATAATTGCTGGAGGACCTGTAAGATCAGTTTGTGAAGTATTAGGAATAAGAGATGTAGTTGCTAAATCACTAGGCACTGCAAATCCGCATAATGTTATAAGAGCATGTATTAAAGCCTTGAAGGGGCAAACTTCTCCAAAACAAATATCAATAATAAGAAATAAAAAAATCTCTGAAATTATAGAAAAGAGGGGTTAGATGTTAAATAAATTAAAAAAAATTAAAATAAAAAAACTTAGAGTTGGAAGAGGTATTGGCTCAGGTAAAGGTAAAACATCTGGTCGTGGAGTGAAAGGTCAAAAATCAAGATCTGGAGTTGCTATAAAAAGTTTTGAAGGTGGTCAAATGCCACTCTTTAGAAGATTGCCAAAAAGAGGCTTCAACCCAATAAAAAGAAACTTTGTGGGTGTTTTAAATTTAAGAGAAATTCAAGGACATATAAATTCAAAAAAATTAAAATCAAATGAAAAAATAAATATTGAACTTTTAAAAAAATTACAATTAATAAAAAAAAAATTTAATAAAGTTAAAATTCTTGGTAATGGCGAGATCAAAGATAAGATTAGTTTAGAAGTCAATTTTTTATCTAATACAGCAAAAAAAAAACTAGAAAAATCAGGTTCTAGTGTAAAAATTTTAAGTAAATAAAATCATGAGTTCAATTGCGCAATCTGGCGATTTGAAAAATAGAATTATTTTTACCCTTTTACTTTTATCAGTTTATAGGTTTGGTACTTTTGTACCTTTACCTGGTATTGATCCAGATCAATTAAAGACAATGATGGAGGGTAATCAAAAAGGTCTTTTAGGAATGTTCAATGTTTTTGCTGGTGGAGCTGTCAGCAGAATGGCTATTTTTGCTCTGGGTATAATGCCATATACTTCATCCTCAATTATTGTTCAACTTTTGACTGGTGTATCTGATTATTTTAAAAACTTAAAAAGTCAGGGTGAAATTGGAAGAAAAAAAATTACACAAATAACTAGATATGGAACTGTGCTACTTGCCACTGTTCAAGGATATGGATTATCAATTGGGTTAGAATCTTCTGCAGGCTTAGTAATTAATCCAGGTTTATTTTTTAAAATTTCTACTGTAACAACAATAGTTGCGGGAACAATTTTCCTAATGTGGCTTGGTGAACAAATTACACAAAGAGGAATTGGAAATGGAATATCTCTAATTATATTTTCAGGAATTGTTGCAGAAATACCAAAAGCTTTGGTTACAACATTTGAATTAGGGAGAACCGGTGCAATTTCTACTGTAATGATAATATTTATTTTTATATTGTTAATTCTCACAATCATGTTCATTGTATTTATGGAGAGAGCATTAAGAAAAATATTAATAAATTATCCTAAAAGACAGATGGGTAATAAAATGTATGGGGGTGAGTCATCTCATTTACCTTTAAAAATTAATACTGCAGGTGTAATTCCAGCTATATTTGCTTCTGCTTTATTATTATTACCTGTCACTTTATCAAACTTTAATTTTTCATCTAATGAAACAGTCACAAGTTTTGCCTCTTATTTTACACAAGGACAACCTTTGTATATGCTATTATACGCATCTGGTATAATATTTTTTACATTCTTTTATACTTCGCTTGTATTTAATCCAAACGAGACTGCGGAAAATTTAAGAAAATATGGTGGTTTTATACCAGGCATTAGACCTGGTGAAAGTACTTCGAAATATATTGAGGAGATTCTTACAAGATTAACAACAATCGGAGCTTTGTATCTTACTTTAGTATGCCTAATGCCAGAATTTTTAATATCAAAATATCCTATTCCTTTTTATTTAGGCGGGACATCAATATTAATTGTTGTAGTAGTTGCAATAGATACCGTAACGCAAATTCAAACTAGATTAATGAGCGCCCAATATGAGCAACTAATCAAAAAAACTAAATTTGGTAGATAAAATTGAATATTGTATTATTTGGACCTCCTGGTGCTGGTAAAGGAACACAGGCTAAAAATTTAGTAAATAAACTTAATAGTTTTCAAATTTCCACTGGCGATATTTTAAGAGATGAAATTAAAAAAGACTCAGATGTAGGCAAAAGAATTATAAATTACATGAATGAGGGAAAATTTGTTGATGATGAAATAGTAAATAAAATCATTAAAAACATTATTTATGATCCAAATAAAAAAAATAAGTTAATTTTTGTCTCAATACAATTATTAAAAGATATGATAAATACATGGATACCACAAAACCAGTTCTTGATTATTATTCAGATAAATCTAATTTTAAAGAAATAGACGGTAGTTTAGAAATCGATCAAATTACTAGTAAAATCAGTAGTATTTTAAAGGTTTAAAAGTTGACATTAGAAAAACTTATTATATAAAGAGCTAGATTTATCTCAATATTATGGCTCGTATAGCAGGTGTAAATATTCCGCAAAATAAGATTGTTCAAGTAGGACTCACATATATTTATGGTATTGGGGATAAATTTTCAAAACAAATATGTAAGGATTTAGATATTTCAAAATCAACACGAGTTAATCAACTTTCAGATGATCAAATACTTAAGATTAGAGAATATATAGATAAAAATTTCTCTGTAGAGGGTGATTTAAGGAGGGACACATCTATAAGTATTAAAAGACTAATCGATTTAGCATGTTATAGAGGATTTAGACATAAAAAGAAATTGCCTGTCAGAGGTCAAAGAACTAGGTGTAACGCAAGGACAAGAAAAGGTAAGGCAATTGCTATTGCAGGTAAAAAACTTACACCATTAAAAAAATAATTTATGGCTACTAAAAAATTAACAGAAAAAAAAAGTACTGATACTAAAGAAGAAAAAATCGTTAAAAAAAGTTCGTATTCAAAAAAGAAAAAAGTTAAAAAAAATATTCCTAACGGTATTGCATTTGTACAATCTACTTTTAACAATACAATTGTATCTATCGCAGATACAAATGGCAATGTTATTTCATGGTCATCTGCTGGACAAAAAGGTTTTAAAGGTTCCAGAAAATCTACACCTTATGCTGCACAAATAGCTGCTGACTCTGCTGCCTCCAAAGCCTTAGAGTATGGAATGAAAACACTTACAGTTGAAATCAAAGGCCCAGGTTCAGGTAGAGAAACTGCATTAAGAGCTCTGCAGGCCAGAGGTTTTAAAATTTTATCAATTAAGGATACTACCCCAATGCCACATAACGGTACACGTCCACCAAAAAAAAGGAGAGTTTAATGGAAAATACAAATATTAATGTAAAGAATTGGAAGTCATTAATTAAACCCGGTAAACTAGATATAAATTTAAATGATGATAAATCATTTGCAAAAATAACTGCTGAGCCTCTTGAAAAAGGTTATGGTCTTACTCTTGGAAATTCTTTAAGAAGAATTTTACTTTCATCAATAAGAGGAACTGCAGTAACTGCTATACAAATAGATGGAGTTTTGCATGAATTTACTTCCATCAAAGGTGTAAGAGAAGATGTTACAGATATAGTTTTAAACGTAAAGTCTTTAGCTTTAAAAAGTTCTTCTGATGACACAAAAAAATTAATACTAGATGCAAAAGGACCAGGAATAATTAAAGCATCAAACATTACTCCTGTAAATGAAATAGAAATTTTAAACCCTGATTTAGTTATATGCAATCTAGATGAAAATACTCATTTTCACATGGAGATGACTGTAGGTAATGGAAAAGGATATGTCCCAGCTGAACTTAATAAGCCAGAGGAACCACCGTTAGGTTTAATACCAATTGACTCACTATTTAGTCCAGTAAAAAGGGTATCATACTCTGTTAGCACTGCGAGAGAAGGAAAAGCACTAGACTACGACAAGCTTACAATGGAAGTTGAAACAAATGGATCTATTTCTGCTGAAGATGCTCTAGCTTACTCTGCAAGAATTTTTCAAGACCAATTATCAATGTTTGTTAATTTTGATGAGCCTCAGGAAGTCGTAATTTCAGAAAAACCAAAAGAACCAGAATTTAATAAAAATTTGCTTAGAAAAGTTGATGAACTTGAACTATCTGTAAGATCTATGAATTGTTTAAAAAACGACAATATAATTTATATAGGTGATTTAGTTCAAAAATCAGAAGGTGAAATGTTGCGAACTCCAAATTTTGGGAGAAAATCCTTAAATGAAATCAAAGAAATATTAAACGGAATGTCTTTATATTTAGGTATGGAAATACCTAATTGGCCTCCAGATAATATTGCTGAACTTTCAAAAAAACTAGAAGAGTCGATTTAGTTAATGAGACATAAGCTAGGATATAAAAAACTTAATAGAACATCTGAGCACAGAAAAGCACTTATAAAAAATATGCTAAATTCGCTAATAAAATATGAACAGATTATAACGACATTACCGAAGGCAAAGCTTATAAAACCTCAAGCAGATAAATTAATAACTCTTGGAAAAAAAAAAAATTTAGTTAATACAAGAACATTGGTATCTAAATTACAAGATAAAGATAATGCCAACAAAGTTTTAAATACTTTATCTAAAAGGTATGAAAAGAGATCAGGTGGTTACACAAGAATTATTAAGGCTGGATTTAGATATGGTGATAATTCTCCAATGGCTGTAATTGAATTTGTTGATAGAGATGTTGAAGCTAAAAGAAAATTTAAAAAGAAAAAAGAAAAATCTTCAGAAAAAGATAAAATAGAACAAAAAACAGCCTAAGCTTAAATATATTTACTTTAATGAATAGGTCTTATTTAATAAAACCATTTCATTCCTCAATGAGATTAGACAGATGGTTAAGAAATAATATTGGTAAATTTCCTCAATCATTAATTGAAAAATCTTTAAGGAAGGGAAAAATAAAAATTAATAAAAAAAAAACCACCAGCTCATATAAATTAAAAGCCGGAGATACTGTGGATTTTTTTAATTTTGTATTTAAAAAAAATATATTATTAAAAAAGGAAAAATATATTCCAACAAAAAAAAATTTAATAGAAAACGAACAAACTATTATTGAAAATAACGAAAATTTTATAGTAATAAATAAAAAGGCAGGTATCGCCTCGCAAGGTGGAACTAAATCCAAAAAAAATATAATTGATCTCTTTTCTAATAGTAAATATTTTTTAGATACTAAGCCTTATTCTGTGCATAGATTAGACAAAGACACATCAGGTGTGATGATAATTGCTAAAAATCATAATTTTGCTAGATTACTTACAACCCTTTTCAGATTAAGAAAAATACACAAGACTTATTTAGCTATATGTCATGGTTCGTTCAAAAACAAAAAGGGTGAATTGAAAGATGAACTTATAAGATATGATAATAAAAAAAAAATAATCGAGGTAGCCAGATCAACTTATAGAGTGATTAATGATAATGGTTTATTTACTTTGGTGGAGTTAAAACCTATAACTGGCAGAAAACATCAATTAAGAAAACAATTATTAATAATTGGTAATCCAATTGTAGGTGATGATAAGTATTCTTTAAAAAATAAAATTGATAAAACTTATAAAAACTTAATGTTACATGCGTATAAATTAAAATTTTTTATAAATAATCAGAAATTCTTTTTTAAAGCAGAATTACCATCTTATTTTAAAGAATATTTAAAAAAGAAAAGGTTAATAATTTAAATTTTTAATTAAATTTTTTTTTAGTATTTGAATTATTTTTTCTTTTTTAAATTGCCCAATTTTATTTAACGAGGTTACACCTCTATCTTTAATACCACATGGTATTATTTTTTCATACTCATGCATTTCATTATTTATGTTTAAAGAAAAACCATGAAAAGCAATCCACTTTTTTACTTTTATTCCGATTGCTGCAATTTTTTCAATTTTATTTTTGTTTTCTATCCATATGCCTATATTTTTTCTATCGCTGAATGATGAAATTTTTAATTCTTTTAGACTTTCTATAATTGAATTTTCTATTTTAATTACAAAATTTCTAATGTCTTTGTTCCTCTTACTTAGATCTATTACAAAATAACAAATTAATTGTCCAGGTCCATGCCAAGTAATTTTACCACCTCTATTTGTTTTTATAATTTTAATTTTACTATCGATAATATCTTTTTCATTAAAATTTATACCTGACGTAAATATAGATTCATGTTCTAAAAACCAAATTAATTCTTTTCCAATTCCGTTATGTAAATTCTCAACTTTTCTTTCAAGTATCTTTAATGCTTTTTTGTAAAGTACTGGTTTTATTGATTTTTTGATCTCAATACTCATTTAAAAATTGTAATATATTAATTTTGTATTAATAGTTCTAATAAATTTTAATTGTTTTAACAAAATGACCATTTTAAAAAAAAGTAAAGACAAAAAAGTTAATTTTGAATTTAACAAAGAGTACATTAAAGTAATTGTTGAAAAAATTCAAAATAATGATGTAAATTTTCTTATAAATTCTTTTAAAGAAATGCACCCAGCTGATGCTGCAGACATTATTGAACATTTAAATATCGATGATCGTGAAAACCTTATAAAATTAAAAAAATTTAATATTAATCCTGAGATATTTGTTGAATTAAACGAAAATATCCAATCAGAAATTATTAAGTTACTCTCATCAGAGTCCATAGTATTTATACTTAAAAATCTTGAGTCAGATGACGCAATTAAGATTTTAGAAAATATTGATGAAGAAAATAAAAATCAAATTCTTTCTTCACTACCTCCCAAAGATAGATTTGTTCTTTTGGAAAGTCTAAGTTATCCCGAAGATACAGCTGCTAGAATAATGCAAAGAGAGTTTACGGCAATCCCTAGTAACTGGTCTGTTGGTCAAACAATAGATTATCTTAGAGAAAATAAAGATTTACCTGATCAATTTTTAGAAATTTATATAATAGACAATGAATTTAAACCACTAGGAACAGTACCTTCCTCTAAAGTTTTAAGAACGTCAAGAGAAACAAAGATGATAGATATTATGCTTGAGTCACAGGTTACTATACCAGTTGAGATGGACAGAGAAGAAGTGGGTAGGTTATTTGAAAATTACAATTTAAATTCTGCAGCCGTTATAGACAAAAATGGGAAACTAGTTGGAATGATTACAAGTGATGACATTCTTACAGTTTTAAAAGAGGAGGCAGAAGAAGATACTTTAAGATTAGCAGGTGTTGGTGATGAAGAAATTACAGATGGAGTAATTAAAAAAACCCAAAGACGTTTCAATTGGTTATTATTAAATTTATTCACAGCTTTTCTTGCTACATGGGTAATTAGTAAATTTGGTGCAACTATAGAACAAATGGTCGCTTTGGCATTTCTAATGCCAATAGTTGCATCTATGGGAGGAAATGCCGGTATGCAAACTTTAGCTGTAACAATAAGAGGTATAGCCACAAATGATTTGACAGATAGTAATTTTTTAAAAATTGTTTTAAAAGAATTTAATATAGGAGTTCTTAATGGTATTATTTTTGCAATAATAAGTGCTTTAATAGTTCAGCTGTGGTTTAAAGATTACATATTATCAATAATAATATCCGTATCAATGATATTAAATATGATTGTTGCGGGTTTATTCGGAATCTTAATTCCGGTAACATTAAAGAAATTAAAAATCGATCCCTATTAACCTTACTCCCTTAACATAGAAAGCAATAAAAATTTTTACGTTTTTTTTACTTATTTTTTTACTTAAGTTATTTTTATTTCTTAATTCTAAATATTCAATGTTAAATACTTTATTTTTATTTATGAAATCATTTATTATAAATTTATTATTTAAATCTTTTTTTAACTGAATAAATAATTTTTTTAATTTTGAAATAAGCAAAGCTGATCCTTTTATAGATTTTTGATTTAGTAATTTATTTCTTGATGAATAAGCAAGTCCATTCTTCATTCTAATTGTTTTGCACAATATGGTTTTTACATTTGAATTTTTTTTTAAAAAATCTCTAATAAGTATGTATTGTTGATAGTCTTTTTCACCTAAAAATATTTTATTTATTTCTAATTGTTTGATAAATTGATCTATTACCCCTAATACCCCTTCAAAATGACCAGGTCTATATTTGGCACATAATATTTTATTTGATTTGCTAATTTTAATTTTTTTTTTAATCTTATTTCCATATACATCTTTAACAGTAGGTATTAAAACATAGTCTACTTTGAGATTTTTTAACAATTTAAGATCTTTTTGAATATTTTTAGGGTATTTTTTATAATCTTCTTTATTATTAAATTGTGAAGGGTTAACAAATATACTTACTAATGTTTTTTTACATTTTTTTTGTGATTTCTTTATCAAACTCACGTGTCCTTGATGCAAGGCCCCCATGGTTGGGACAAACCCAATATCTGCCTTAAAATTAACCTCTTTATTCAGTTTATTAATGCTTTTAAAAATAATCATTTATGGTACTTCACTAATAATAGTTATTTATGATTAGACAAGCAATAATACCATTAGCGGGTCTTGGTACAAGACTACTACCATTAACTAGCGTTTTTGCAAAAGAATTATTACCAATGAACGGTAAAGCTGGCATTGAATATATTCTAGATGAATGCATTGATGCCGGCATTAAAGAAGTTGTATTTATAATTTCAAAAAAAAAAATGATGATAAAAGATTATTTTTATAAAGATAGTTTTTATAAAAAGATTATAAAAAAAAAGAAAGATAAAAGAATAATTAACGAGTATAGAAAAATCCTAAAATATAAAAAGATGATAAAATTTGTATATCAAAATAAACCTTTGGGCACCGGCGATGCTGTACTTAAAACAAAGAAATTTATAAAAGATAAATATTTTTTAATGTTGTTACCAGATGATTTAATCGTGAAAAATAATTGTTCAAAAGATATGATTACCATAAGTATGAAAAATAAATGTTCTGTGATGGCGAGTATGAAAGTTAAAAAAAATAATGTAAGTAGATGGGGTATATATTCTTTATCTAAAAGACTTAATAAGAATAATTTTTTTATTAAAGATGTTATTGAAAAACCAACTATTAAAAGTGCACCTTCAACAAATGCTGTTATAGGTAGATATATCCTTCCAAAAAAAATATTTTCTAAACTAAAAAATCTTAAACCAGGCAAAGGCGGAGAAATTCATATTACTGATGCAATCAAAAAATTAATAGACGAAGGTTATAAATTTATTGGACATAAATTCCGTGGAAAATATTTAGATTGCGGTAGTATGTCCGGGTATATTAAATCAGGAATAGAAATATCAAAGTTATGAAATTATGTATGATAGGAACAGGCTATGTTGGCTTGGTTAGTGGAGTGTGTTTTTCAGATCTAGGAAATACTGTTTATTGTGTTGATAATGATATTGAAAAAATTAATGCACTTAATAAAGGAATACTTCCTATATATGAACCTGGTTTAGACGAAATTCTAAAACGTAATTATAAACAAAAAAGATTAATTTTTACAAATAATTTAAAAGAGGCAGTAGAAAACTCTGATATTATATTTATTTGTGTTGGTACTCCTACTAAAAAAAATAGTAACTCAGCTGATTTGAAATATGTTTTTAATGTTGCCAATAATCTAAAAAAATTCATAAAAAAATACAAAGTTGTTGTCACAAAGTCTACAGTACCTGTCACCACTGGTGATAAAATTGAAAAAATTTTGATAAAACAAAAAAGAAAAAAATTGGTAGATGTTGTTTCTAATCCTGAATTTTTAAGAGAGGGTGAAGCAATAAGAGATTTTTTGAGCCCTGATAGAGTTGTAGTCGGAACAGATAGCTATAAAGCTAATAAGTTTCTAAAGTCTCTTTATTTACCAATAATAAAAAAAACAAGTAGATATTTTAATTCATCCCATATCCTACATACATGCTATTATTAATTTTAATAACGGACTTACTAAATTTTTGGCACATGATACAACAATGGAGGTACCAATTGCCAATGTTATTTATTCAAATGAAAACCTTTACAATTATAAAAATAACTATTTTGATTATACTAAATTGAATGGAAAAAATTTCATTAAACCAGATTTAAAAAAATTCCCATTACTTAAATTGCTTAATTATAAATTTAAAAATACATTTTTAGAAATAATTTTGGTTTCATTAAATGATGCACTTGTAAACAAATATCTTGATCGGAAAATTCATTATATTTCAATACATAAATTAATGCTGAAATTATTAAAAAAACCTTATTTAATGAAATTTTATAAAATTAAGCCAAGAAATATAAATGATATAAAAATTATGGTACAAAGAGTTGATGAATATGTTAATAAATATCTTAAATCTAATAATTAGGTCAAAAATAAAATATAAAAAAATTAATCTTATAATTTTATTATATTTATCGTTTAATTTTACACTTACAAATGCTCAAATTTATGACGAAATTAAAGTAATTGGAAATGAAAGACTATCAGTAGAGACAATTGTGATGTTCTCTGGCTTAAATATTAAGAGTGAAATTTCTGAGAATGATTTGAATATCTCAATCAAAAATCTTTATAAAACAAATTATTTTAAAAATATAAAAATGATTTCTAAAGATAAAACTTTGGAAATTTACATTGATGAAAACCCTATAA
>LULE01001063.1_pt1 | contig 11579 bp, 14 predicted proteins | sample 728231 | NCBI WGS metagenome assembly LULE01 (sample SAMN03860297, study PRJNA289734) | marine metagenome | biome: seawater column; feature: ocean; material: water; isolation source: Red Sea water column Station 192 - depth 10m | place: Saudi Arabia: Red Sea | collected 2011-10-15 | depth 10 m | reverse complement strand
ATACAACTTAAGCCATAGCTTGTCGTAAAAACGTTATATATTTATATTTAGCAACAACGCGCACACGGAAAAACCCTTCTCCAGCACATCGATTCTCAAGTACAGTTTAAGGCTTTTCCACCTCTAATTTATTCATGCTTTTAAGACTATTTTTTATACTATCGTGGTTTTACATGGCACCTTATCTTCCATACTTCGATACACGACCCCTATGCAACTGATAGAGGGCACTTTGTCATTTCTGTCATTGGGGAACGCTGTGCGTTTGTGTCGTCAAAGGAACGCTATTTTAACAAAAGCGACTTTGTAAAATTTTTGTCAGTCTGGAACTTTGTCACAATTCTTTTAATTATAATAGATATTAGTTCAATCAAATAAATTATTGTACACAATTTAATTAAATTTTGAGGGCAATTTGAATTTTAAAAGATATGCAATTTATTACATTCCCTCAAACGACCTACTTTATAAACTAGGTTCAAGCTGGCTAGGTTGGGATACTATTTTGGGCCAACCAGCGTCACAGCCAGAAATCAACAGCACCATAAATATTAAAAAACTAACAGAGACGCCACGAAAGTATGGGCTTCATGCAACAATTAAAGCGCCCTTTAGACTTGCCGACGGTGTAAGTGCATCAGAATTAGAGCGACAACTGCGTACCCTCTGTTTGTCTTTAAAACCAATTGAATTTAGCTTAGAGGTCTCAGAGCTTAATGGTTTTTTTGCCTTAACACCAACTGTCAAAAATACAGAAATTAGGGAATTACATACCAAAGTAGTCCGCGAACTCGATGAGTTTAGAGCACCGCCCACAAAAGATGAACTTATTAAAAGACGGAGAAATCAATTAACTTCTGAACAGGATCAAAACCTGATAAAATGGGGTTATCCATATATTTTTAAGGATTTTTATTTTCATATAACTTTGACTGGAAAAATTCCTAAAAATTTAAAAAATACAGTAACGGATGAAATAAAAAAGTTTTTTGAACCAGTTTTGCAGCGAAAATTTCTTATGTCAGAACTAGCTCTTGTAGGCGAAGGTCACGATGGTAACTTTCATGTTATTTGCCAAACGCCATTCGGCCTAAAATCTAAAAAATAGAACAGCCGTCCGACCAAACACTTTTCATGAGTGAAAAATCTTTACGTCTATCAAACATAATTAAGTCCGCTTTTTTACCTATATCTATAACACCCCTGTCTTGTAATCCGGATGCTTTAGCAGGAGATAAAGTAACTGTCCGCATAGCTTTAGGCAAAGAGCCCCACAAGTCAGCCAATACCATTGAAGACTGAAATAATGCAGCAGGGACATAATCTGATGACACAATATCAAGTAAATCATCTTGGGCCAATTCAAGTGCAGATACATTACCAGAATGTGAACCTTTTCTAATCAAGTTCGGGGCGCCCATCATTATGGCAATATTTTTTTCCTTGCATGATATTGCTGCTTCTTTTGTTGTCGGGAATTCTGCAATTTTCACACCTCTGGTGGCAGCCTCTTCAACATGCTCTTTGGTAGTATCGTCATGGCTAGCTAGCACAACATTTAATTTTTTTGCTTGCTCACATACAAATCTCTCATGGCTTTCTCCATGCTTATTGCGAAGAGCTTTAAGTGTTGATACATGTTCAGAAAAGTCATGATCATCAACTTTCTTCTTGCCTTGTACGAATTCTTTAAGTTTTTTTAAATCACGCCATTGTCTTTGCCCTGGAGTATGATCCATTAGGCTGATTATTCCAACATGATCGGTAGGGCTAAAATCTGAAATTTCATCTATCAAAGTCTCGGAACAAACCTCTGCACGAAGGTGAATTAAATGATCAATCTTGAATAACTTTTCTTTCTTCAGCTCCAGAATAGCGTTCGCCACGATGCGGGCATATGCAGCATAGCGAGCTGAGCTCTTAGAAATTGACCCTACCCTTAAGGCATCAAAAACTGTCGTGATACCGCAACTTCCCATTTCAGTATCGTGAGCTAAAACAGCAGTTTTAATAGGCCAACTCACGCCAGGTCTAGGTTCCATGTGGCGCTCTATATTATCAGTGTGCAGCTCTATAATTCCTGGTGAGACATACATGCCTGAACAGTCAACCGCATTAGACAAACCAGTGTTTGTTTGATCGATGGATTTAATTAACCCATTTTCAACTTCGATTGTCCCACTTATAACTTCGTTTTCCAAAACTAATTTAGCATTAGTTAGGATCAAGTTATTTTTGCTTTCAGGCATAAGCACGACCACTCATTTCAGTAATCAATTTTATTTCTTTGGCTGTCTCAACAACTGACCGGTTATTGGAGACGTCAAATTTCCTAATTGAACTCGGAAAATCTGTAACTTTTCGATTAACCCTGTCGTTAATTTGCTCCGAAGTTTCGCGGCCGCGCGCTGTTAATCTGCTTTCTAGAACATTTTTTGGCGCTGTTAGATTAACGACCAAAAAATTTTCAAAAACAGAATTTGCCTCTTCTAAAATTTTCCTAGAAAGGTTGACCAGCATATTTTGCCCTTTGAAAAGTGGTTGGACTGCGTCAAATGTAATGCCATAGTGCAGACCATGAGCATGCCAGTTAAGAATAAATGCGCCGCAGTCTACGTTACTCCTAAAACTTTCAACGTCGACAACAAAGTGGTCTTCATTACTTGTTTGTACAGGCCGCGTTATTACCCTTTTTACCAGAGAAAATTCTGAAGAGTTTTTAAGTAACTCCCTCATGACGGTGTCTTTTCCAACACCAGACGGTCCCACGATAGCAATCAGTTTTCCTTGCATCCTAGGTCTCTAATTTTGGGGAGAAATTTGTCACATCAACTTCTCTGTCGCACACATCCGCTCGCGCGGACTCATCGTGGAAAATGCCAACAATTGCAGTTCCTTTTGATTTAGCATCTTTTATTAAATCTAATACCACAGACCTGTTCTCACTATCTAAACTAGCAGTAGGCTCATCTAATAAAATAACGGGATAATTGCGAACAAAACCACGAGCTATATTTACCCGTTGCTGCTCACCGCCAGAAAATGTCGTTGGAGATAGATCCCAAAGTGTGGGGGGAATATTCAGACGCTCAAGAAGTTTTTCTGCGATGTCAAATGCCTCATCCATTTCCTTACCAATTGCAAGCAGAGGTTCGGCAACCACCTCTCTCGTTGGGACCCTTGGAACCACTCTCAGAAATTGACTTACATAACCCAGTATATGACGGCGTATATTAATAATCGCACGAGAGGAGGCTCCAACGATATTTGTATCCCCAACCCAAATTTTACCCTCATTAGTAAGATAATTTCCATATATCATGCGCATCAAAGTTGACTTTCCAGAGCCAGATTTACCAACCAAGGCTACGCAATCACCTTTGAGCACCTCAAAACTTGCCTCTTTTATAACCGGAATTGAGATATTTTCCTGGTTAAACAAAGTGAAAGTCTTACCAACATTTTCAACTTTTATCATTTTGAAACCTCTTAAGCCTGCAAAACAGAGCTAACAAGCAGCTGCGTATAGGAATGCTGAGGGTCATCCAAAACCTGATCGGTTAGACCAGACTCAACCACATACCCGTCTTTCATTACCATCAATCTGTCTGCCAGTAGCCTAACCACAGCCAGATCATGAGTTACAATTATTGCACTCAAATTCATTGCTCGAACTAATGATTTTATCAAATCAAGAAGTCGAGCCTGAACTGAAACGTCCAATCCACCAGTAGGCTCGTCCATAAAAACTAGTCGAGGTCCAGTGACAAGATTTCTTGCTATCTGCAATCGCTGCTGCATACCACCTGAAAAGGCTGTTGGCCTGTCGTCAATTCTTGAATTATGAATTTCTACACGTTCTAGCCAATCTACGGCTTTGCTTCTAATTTTACCATAATGCCGAGAACCAACGGCCATCAAGCGTTCTCCAACATTACCGCCTGCACTGACGTTCATTCTGAGACCATCTCGAGCATTTTGGTGAACAAATGCCCAGTCTGTTCGGGATAACATTCTCCGTTCAGGTTCCGTCATCCGAAAAGTATCTTTCATCCCTTCAGATCGTGTATTGAAAAATACCTCGCCAACGTCTGCCTCTGCCTGTCCAGCTAAACAATTTAATAAAGTTGACTTACCAGAGCCACTTTCACCTACAATTCCCATGACCTCACCGGGCCAAAGATCAAAATTAACTTCAGCACATCCAATACGATTACCGTAGTATTTGGAAAGACCTCTTACATCTAAAAGTAGCTCACTCATAAATTAACTCCGAATTAATAGCCTGCCGGGATGAACAGAAATCAGTATCTGAGCAAACAAAAATTCTACCTCCTTCATCATCAACAATTACTTCATCAAGGTAGCTATTTTCAGAACCACATAGATCGCAGCAATAATCAGCTTTCGATGGTTCAAAGGGGAAATCATCAAAGTCCAAACTCACAACCTTAGTGTAGGGAGGCAATGCATAAATGCGCTGTTCCCGCCCTGCCCCAAATAGTTGAATAGCAGCCATTTCCATCTTTGGATTATCAAATTTTGGTATTGGGGATGGATCCATTACGTAACGATCCTCAACCTTAACTGGGTAGGCATAAGAGGTAGCAATAGCCCCATGCCTGCTTATATCTTCGTAAAGCTTTACATGCATTAATCCATATTCCTCTAGTGCATGCATCTTTCGCGTCTCAACTTCAGAAGGCTCCAAGAAGCGCAGGGGTTCTGGAATTGGAACCTGGTAAACCAAAATCTGATCTTCTGTTAACTGTTCCTCAGGGATACGATGACGGGTCTGTATGACGGAAGCACTTGATGTTTTTTCTGTTGTTGCGATTTTCGAAGTTTTTTCAAAGAACTTTCTTATTGAAATGGCGTTTGTAGTATCATCAGCTCCCTGGTCTATGACTTTAAGTGTGTCTTCAGGAGTCAAGGTCGCAGCGGAAACCTGAACACCACCCGTGCCCCAACCATAAGGCATGGGCATTTCGCGACTTGCAAAAGGAACTTGATAACCTGGAATTGCTAAACCCTTAAGTATAGCTCGCCGAATCATTCGCTTAGTTTGTTCATCTAAATAAGCAAAATTATAGTCACTCATTCGGCAGCCTCCTGAGTATCATTTCTCTCATCAGCCTCTCTTCGCAGCTTTCGGATAAGCTCAAGTTCAGACTGAAAATCTACATAATGTGGAAGTTTGATATGTTCTAAGAACCCTGTCGCTTGAATATTATCCGCATGGTAAAGAACAAACTCCTCATCTTGAACTGGCGCCCCTAGGTCATCTTCACCTAACTCTTTCCAGCAAAGAGCCCTATCAACCAAAGCCATAGATATAGCTTTTCTCTCAGAGTGCCCCATGACCAAGCCATAACCTCTCGTAAATTGTGGTGGCTCAGTTTTTGATCCATGAAACTGGTTTACAGTTTCGCACTCTGTGACTTCAATCTCCCCAATTTCAATGGAAAACCCTAACTCTGGAATTTCCATTTCTACTGACACCATTCCAACGCGTAATTCGCCAACGAATGCATGGTTGCGGGCATACCCACGCTGAGTAGAATAGGCCATTCCCAGAACAAAACCCTCATCTCCTCGAGCTAAAGACTGCAATCTTAATGGCCTTTTAGCTGGGATCTCTAAAGGTTCCCGGGTTAAGTCCTGAGGTTCAGACCCAGTCAACTCCTCCTCTTTAATCAATCCCTCTTTGTTAAGGTAATTTGTAATATGAGGAATTTCGTTATCGAGTGCAGATTCTGCTTGCTGCGCCGTCAAGTTTTCTCCATCAGCTTCCAATTTAAAGTCCAGTAACCTATGAGTATAGTCAAAGGTTGGTCCTAAGATCTGGCCTCCTGGCGCATCTTTGAAGGTTGCAGAAATGCGCCGCAAACAAGACATATTATTTGTATTAATTGGTTTTGTCGTGCCAAACCTGGGTAACGTAGTACGGTAAGCGCGTAACAAAAATATTGCTTCAATTAAATCACCGCGGGACTGTTTTATTGCTAGAGCAGCAAGCTCACGATCATATAAAGAGCCTTCAGCCATTACTCTATTAACAGCGAGACCAAGCTGTTCAGTTATTTGCTTCAGACTTAACTCTGAAACAGATACATCCCCCCTTCTTTCTTCGGCTAGCCAAAGATGAGCATTATCTATAGCTTTCTCGCCGCCTTTTACTGCAACATACATATTTTAGTCCTTTGTCACTTTTGTACTACGAGGAAGGGCTGCTATTTTTGATCCAGCACAAAATATAAAATCTACTCCCAATGGGAATTGTGCATTATTTTGCTGGAAAGCTTCTATTTCCGGCAGTGATAAATAACTGACTGTTTCAATGCCGGGCCCTCTGAGGGCCATGCCTGAATCTTTTAGATCATCACATTCCACGATTAGAGTAGCCGATCTGTCTGGATATTTTGAATTGCCCTTTTTGAATTGATTAATTGGGTTAAATTCTGACCATGAACCGATTACAAAACTAGCAAGATGAGCCTCGGTTGTTACTGCTCCAGTTTGAAAAGCCAACCAGTCTTTTACTTCTTTGTTGGAAACAGTACTTAATAGTTTTACTGGCGTATCTGGGTCACATAAAGTCAATAAAACTGTTCCAGCGGCTGGCGATAAAGGTTCAGGGGGCACTAGAAAATCTAAGTCTAATATTTTTCCTGGCCTGGCCATAGCTATCATAATAGCCCGAAAAGCCCTTGCTCCATCTTCTGATGGAGATGCAAAACCATTAGAGACTCAACCTCATGCCGACGAGTTCCTTGCATTATGGCGTCAAGGACAGCAACTTTTTTGGACGCCTCTTTTTCTCTGCCTTGGATATATCCATGCCCAATCTCTCCAGTCTCAAGCTGAACAGAACACCGTGTTACCGTCATTTCACCAAGATTGAATGGGTCACCCGTCGCGCCCAATCTACCTTGCACCATAACCCCACCTATTTCAGGAGCTCTCAGCAATTTGTAATCCGGTAAATTTTTGACCTTGCGCCAGCATTCATCCAAATCTTTTGTCTTTGCTTTAGCTAAAATCGAAAGCCAATTCTTTCTGTCTTCTATCATTTAAACTTCTTACTATACAACTAGACAAATCTTAACTAACATTAACTACTACTGAAAAAGGATAAAAGTGAAGTTTTTGTAACAATGTCAAAATTGCCACTATGGAAAAACATAGCGAATGTTCTCACTGAGGAAATAAAATCTGCCCAAATTCCAATTGGAGCAAAACTACCAACTGAAGCCAAGCTCTCGCAGCGTTTTGGCGTAAACAGGCATACAGTCAGGCAAGCTCTCTCTTTTTTATGTAGTGAGGGAGTCACTTGGTCAAAACGGGGGAGTGGTGTATTTGTTTCAGACAAGCCGACAAATTATAAACTCGGCGACAGAACAAGATTTAGCCAAAATATTAAAGACGCTGGGCGAACCCCATCAAGAAAAAAACTTATATTACAAAGTCGTCTTTGCACAAAAAAGGAAGCAGCCGCATTAAAAATAAAAACTGGAAGTAAGGTGCTGCACTATGAGGGGATATCATTTGCCGACCTCACACCTGTCGGTCTTTTTTCGTCAGTATTTTGCTTGGGCAAATTTCCCAATATTGAAGATGCAATAAAAGAACATAGCTCAGTTACAATTGCTTTGAGTAAATGTGGAGTAACTGACTATAAACGTCACTCAACAGCTGTAAAAGCAGTTCTGGCTGACGCAGTTCAGTCTAATCATTTGAGAATAAAACCGGGTGATCCATTATTGCGTACTGAGAGCGTAAATACCGACCTCAATGGAAACCCTATTGAATTTGGAATAGCTTATTTTTCTGGATCTGTCGTTACTTTGAATTACACCTAAATCCGTCACAAATTTGATACAAATTGTCATTAATCCGTTTCATAAAATTAGAGAAGCATTTTAATGGATATCAAACTAGTCAATGGAACTACGCTTTTAGAGGGAGAGCTCCGCGATGAAGCTATATCCATAGAGGACGGCTATATATCTCAAAAAAATTGCATTGAAGTCGATTTGACGGGTTATTACCTGTTGCCCGGAATAATTGACCTCCATGGCGATGCTTTTGAGAAACACATCGCACCTAGACCATCTGCTAGATTTGACACTGAATTAGCCCTAAATGCCATCGATAAAGATCTAGCCGCAAATGGAATAACTACTGGATGGATGGCTCTTAATTGGTCTTGGGAAGGCGGTCGAAGGAGCCCTGAAGCGGCATTTCGATTTGCAGAAGCGCTTACCAATTACAATGAGCGTTCTAATACAGATATTAGAATTCAAATAAGATGTGAAACCCACACGACAGATACCTATAGAAAACTAATAGACTTTCTAAAAACCTATGGTGTTAATTACGTAGTTTTTAATGATCACCTCAAGGATGCCTTAGAATATGCTGAGACTAATATTGATCAATTAAACGCTTGGGCTATTAACACCGGCACAAACCTGGACTCCCATTTGAAAGCGATTAGCTTGGCTAATTCACAAAAGCACGACGTTGCTGAATATCTAATTCGACTTTCTAAATTTTTTGATAAAGAAAATATAAGATATGGTTCTCACGATGACAGCGATGCAATAACACGGAAAAAGTTTTCTTTTTTAGGTGCCAAAATTTGTGAGTTCCCGACTAGCATCGAGGCCGCTAAAATGGCCAAAAAATTAAATGAGCCAGTTCTAATGGGCGCTCCCAACGTCGTTCGCGGCGGCTCTCAGTCAGGGAACGTAGCAGCGCTTGAATTAATCGAAGCAGGTCTGTGCACAGCGCTTGTATCAGATTATTACTACCCTTCGCTCAAACAATCTGCTTTCAAGCTTTTTGACGACGGTATTATTTCGCTGGCAGATGCTTGGATCTTAATATCTAAAAATCCTGCTAAAATCATGGGGCTTGATGGATTAGGTGAATTGAATATCGGTAACAGGGCTGACCTTGTTATAGTAAACAAGCTTAACTTTGAAGTTGAAGCGACGATCTGCCGAGGCAAGATAGCTTTTGCGTCGGGTAGTGTCGCGGAGCGCATTTTTGGCCAGCTATCGAGAACAGAAATAGTTTCCGCAGCTTAGAATTAACAATACTTTTCTAGAAACTCTTCTACAGAAAGGTTTCTAAAGTCATGCAGGGAAGCTTTTAGCTTAGAGTGTGACCAATCCCACCATGCCAGCTCAATTAAACGGTCAATTAATTCTAACGAAACTCTTTGGCGCACTGGTTTAGCAGGCACACCCGCGACTATTGAGTAAGGTGAGACGTCCTTTGTAACAATTGCTCCAGAAGCAACAACTGCCCCATGGCCAATTTCAACCTCCGGTTTGACTTGCGCATTATGACCTATCCAGGTGTCATGGCCAATAAATGCAGTCCGAGCCTCACGGATTGTAAACCAATTTTCGTCTCTACTGGCATTATCCCAATAGTCGTCTGATCTATACAAAAAGTGGTGCAAGCTAGCTCGGTTTAGTGGATGGTCGGACGCTCCGACTCTAACATAGCTCGCTATATTTGAGAATTTTCCTATCTGCGCATTTGATAAATCAGCATACCGGTCACAATAACTGTAATCTCCAAATCCAATATTCGTAAGCCTAGAACCTTTGCCTACTTCACAGTACTTCCCAAACGTGGAATTTAAATGCTCAACTTGGTCATGGAAATATGGGCGCTCTTCTTTTAGTCTTGCCATATCAAAGCTCGTAACTTGCTCCACCCTTGATCAAACGGCTCCGCAGTTTGCCTGAAATCCAGTCCATTAACATAACCATCAGTATAATTAAAATTATGTAGTACGTAACTTCTTCCCAATCTTTTTGAGTTATCATTGCTTGAGTTAACATTAGACCTATGCCACCGCCAGTGATTGCGCCAATGATTGTCGCGCTGCGAGTATTTGATTCAAAATAGTAAAGAACTTGCGAAAGCAACACTGGGAAAACTTGTGGTAATACTCCAAAACGGTACCTCTGCACCGGAGATGCCCCTGTAGACTTAACCCCCTCAACTTGTTTCTCATCAATATTTTCTAGGGCTTCCGAAAACATCTTTCCAAAGCTTCCAGTATCTGTAATTAGAATCGCGAGAGCACCGGTTAAAGGGCCTGGGCCAAATGCCCTGGCTAGTAAAATTGTCCAAATCAAAGCATCGACGCCTCGCACAAAATCAAAGAACCTTCGCATTACAAAACGAACGGATGAAAGTGGGGTGAAATTTTTTGCAGCTATAAAAGCTAGTGGAAGCGCTAGGATTGCTGCTCCAAAGCTGCCCAGAAAAGCCATTAAGATTGTTTCAACAATCGACCAAGCCACATCAGCATGTCGCCACATTTTATTGTTCCAAAAATCACTGAAAATTTCACCTGCTTCACCTTTGAAGGCAGCATCAATGATTTGACTTATGGATTTACCATAGTAGGGGCTGTCCAAAGTAAAAAAGAATAGCTCCCAACCAAAATGGTACTTAAAAACTTCTGTATTATTTCTCGTTATAGTTAGGCGCCCATGATCGGTCGTGATGGCAACTCGGTTCTTTGATGCATTAATTTGTCCTGGAAATTCACCTTCGGGAAGGCGCGTCTCCACCCCCCGTCTCGATGGCTTAGCCCAAACTTGCCCATAGTTTGGAATATCATAGGTTACAAAGCCATCATCAAATATAATTACATGACCGCCACCTAAGTCAACATTTGCTCCCAAACTTGTAAAGTTTACCCACTGAGGTGTCATACCTTCGGGGTAAGCTCCTTTTTTTTCGCCTTCAATTTTAATTGAAATATCACTACTTCTATTATCCCTCCGGACATGCGTCTTGTAACTGTAGCTATCACCAATCAAAGTACGCGCGTTCGTCGCTGAAGCTGATTTTGCAACATTGATAACGTCAAAAGTTATAATAATGTAAATTAAGTACAAAACTATTATCGAGGGAATTCCAAAAGAAACAAAACGCTTTCTTAGGTACAGCTGGTCTATTTGAGCCTTTATATTGGGTAGTACAAGTTCACTCATGTTGTCACCTCTTCAGCTACTCCATAAGTAAGCTTATTCCTGTAATAACTTGAAATCTGATCAACAACTACGATTGTTAAAAAAAGAAGTATGAAAATAGCAGCTGCTTCATCATATCGGCCCTTACCCCAAGACATTGAGTTTTTTAGATCGTAACCGATACCACCAGCACCTACGAAGCCTAAGATAGCAGACGCTCTGATATTTATTTCAAACCTTAAAAGAGCGTAGCTTAAGTAATTTGGGGCAACTTGTGGCACGACACCCAACATCATTTTTTGCCACCAGTTTGCACCAACTGAAGCCAAACCATCAACAGGTTTTATCGATGCATTTTCGTTTACTTCTGAGAATAATTTTCCCAAGGCTCCAACAGTGTGGAAGGAAATTGCTATCATAGCGGGGATCGGTCCACCACCAAGAACAAATATCAAAATTAATGCAAAGTGTTGATTCATGTATTGAGATAGACAATGAAAAAATCTTCGAGATTTTCCCAGCCAATGCACAATTTAATGAGGGTTTTAATGCAGTCAATGAAGTTATAAC
>LULE01000732.1_pt1 | contig 11586 bp, 9 predicted proteins | sample 728231 | NCBI WGS metagenome assembly LULE01 (sample SAMN03860297, study PRJNA289734) | marine metagenome | biome: seawater column; feature: ocean; material: water; isolation source: Red Sea water column Station 192 - depth 10m | place: Saudi Arabia: Red Sea | collected 2011-10-15 | depth 10 m | reverse complement strand
GAAGGCGTAGCTCGCGCCGGAGATGAAGGAGGTCCAGGTGACCACGAACACTGCCACCCGTTCCGCGACGAGGGGCGTCCTCTACGTGCACTCAGCGCCCTCGGCGCTGTGCCCGCACGTGGAGTGGGCCGTCGGCGGAGTCCTCGGTGCGCCCGTGAACCTCGACTGGACCCCTCAGCCCGCTCAGTCGGGCAGTTACCGCGCGGAGCTGTCGTGGACCGGCGGCGCCGGGACCGCCGCTGCCGTGGCCTCCGCCCTGCGGGGCTGGAACCACCTGCGCTTCGAGATCACCGAGGAGCCCACGCCGGGCACCGAGGGCAGCCGCTACTCCTACACCCCCGAGCTCGGGGTCTTCCACGCCGTCACCGGCCTGCACGGCGACATCCTCATCCCCGAGGACCGGCTCAAGGCGGCCGTGGTGAAGTCGGCCCTCGGCGAGGTCACGCTGCTCGAGGAGATCGACAAGCTGCTCGGCAAGCCGTGGGACGACGAGCTCGAGACGTTCCGGCACGCCGGGGACGGCGCGCCGGTCCGCTGGCTGCACCAGGTGGTCTGACTGTCTCCTGACCGCTCCGGCGCGGTCCAGCGTCCCTGGCGTGCTCAGCTGGCCTTGAGGCGGAAGTACGTCGGCTCGATCCACCCGTCGAAGGTGTCGAAGCCGACCTTGTAGGTGAACTTGCCGCGGAGCTTGAACTTCCCAGGCACGGTGTTCTCCCGGCAGAAGCGGAAGCGCTCCTTGCCCTTCTTCTTCGCCGCGCCCTCCAGCACGCCCCCGGAGGCGATGGTGACGCCGCGACGGTCGGTCAGGAAGGTCTCCAGCGCCCAGGTGTCGGCGTCCTCGGGCGGGTTGATCTTGTACTTGTAGCGGTAGTTGCGGCATCCCTCGTGGAGCATGCCGTTGCCTCGGAAGGTCTGCGCGAACTCCGCCATCGTCCGAGCCTTGCCGGCCGCCGGGACCGACGGGGCGAGCGTGATCACGAGCGCGCCGATCAGCGCGACCGCGAGAGCGAGCATCGGCCGGGTGATCGGCTGGTGCGTCGACATGATGGACCTCCCTGTGATGGACGTCATGACAACGTCACAGACCGGGCGGGGGTTACGCAAACCCTCGCCCGGCCTGATCCCATCCGGTCCGTGGGCGTCGATCAGAGCGGGATGTTGCCGTGGTGCCCCCGTCGTACGCCGTCGGCCTGGACGGCCGCGTCGATGGCCTCCGCGATCGCGCTGCGCGTGCGGGTGGGGTCGACGACCTCGTCCACGACCCCGATCTCGACGGCCTTGTCGACGCCGCCGGCGATCCGCTCGTGCTCGGCGGCCAGCTCGGCCTCGACCTGGGGACGGATCTCGGGCGACACCTCGGCCAGGCGCCTGCGGTGGAGGATGCGCACCGCGGCCACGGCACCCATCACGGCCACCTCGGCGCCGGGCCAGGCCAGCACCTTCGTCGCCCCCAGGGAGCGGGAGTTCATGGCGATGTAGGCCCCGCCGTAGGTCTTGCGGGTCACCAGGGTGACGCGCGGGACCACGCACTCGCCGAAGGCGTGCAGCAGCTTGGCGCCGCGACGCACCACGCCGTCCCACTCCTGGCCCACGCCGGGGAGGTAGCCCGGGACGTCGACGACGACGACCAGGGGGATGGCGAAGGCGTCGCACATGCGGACGAACCGGCTGGCCTTCTCCGCCGACAGCGAGTCCAGGCAGCCGCCGAGCCGCAACGGGTTGTTGGCGACCACGCCGACGGTGCGGCCGCCGAGCCGACCGAGGGCGGTGACGATGTTGGGGGCCCACCGGGCGTGCAGCTCCTGGACCGAGCCCTCGTCGAGCAGCGACTCCACGAGCGGGTGCACGTCGTAGGCGCGCTTGCGGGACTCGGGCAGCAGTGCGGCGAGGTCACGGTCCGCGACGTCGTCGACCCGCAGGCTGCCCTGGGCGCCGAGGAGGGAGGCGAGACCCCGGGCACGGTCGAGCGCCTCCTGCTCGCTCTCGGTGAGCACGTGGACGACGCCGGAGCGGCGGCCGTGCGGCTCGGGCCCGCCGAGCCGGAGCATGTCGACGTCCTCGCCGGTCACCGAGCGCACGACGTCGGGCCCGGTCACGAAGATCCTGCCCTCGGGCCCGAGGATGACGACGTCGGTCAGTGCCGGACCGTAGGCGGCGCCGCCGGCGGCGGGACCGAGCACGACGGAGACCTGCGGGATGCGGCCGGACGCCTGGGTCATGACCTGGAAGATCCGGCCCACCGCGTGGAGGCTGAGCACGCCCTCGGCCAGGCGTGCCCCGCCGGAGTGCCACAGCCCGATGATCGGGACCCGGTCGGTCATCGCGCGGTGGTAGGCGTCGACGACCACTCGGCAGCCGAGGTCGCCCATCGCGCCGCCCATGACGGTGGGGTCGGAGCAGAAGGCCACGACGGGGGCGCCCTGCACGGTGCCGACGGCGGCGAGCATGCCCGAGTCGTCGTCGGGGGAGATCGGCTCGAGGCTGCCCTCGTCGAGGAGCGCCCCCAACCGCTTGAGCGGGTGGCGCGGGTCCTCCTCCCGGGGCGGCTTGGCGGCGGGTCGGTCCTGGGTCACGGTCATCAGACGCTCCCGAAGGCCACCGCGACGTTGGCGCCGCCGAAGCCGAAGCTGTTGTTGAGGGCGACGATGTCGCCCAGAGGCAGGTCGCGGGCCTTGGTCGCGATGTCCAGGTCGACCTGCGGGTCCTGCTCGTCGAGGTTGATCGTGGGCGGGCTGACCCGGTGGTGGACGGCCATCACCGTCGCGACCGCCTCGAGGGCGCCGGCCCCGCCGAGCAGGTGCCCGGTCATGGACTTGGTGGAGGTCACGACCACGTCCGTGGCGTGCGAGCCGAGGGTGGCGTGCAGCATCAGGCCCTCGGCGACGTCGCCCTGGGGGGTGGACGTCGCGTGGGCGTTGACGTGCGCGACGTCGGCGGGGTCGATGTCGCCCTCGACCAGGGCGCGGGCGATTGCCCGGGTGCCACCCCGGCCCTGGGGGTCGGGTTGGGCGATGTCGTGGGAGTCGGCCGTGACGCCCGCGCCGAGCACGGTCGCGTAGACGCGGGCCCCACGGGCCCGAGCGTGCTCCTCGGTCTCCAGGACCAGGCAGCCGGCGCCCTCGCCCAGCACGAAGCCGTCACGCCCGGTGTCCCACGGTCGGGAGACCGTCGTGGGGTCGCCCCCCTCGGGGCCGCTGGCGGTCTTCGACAGCGCCATCATGTTGGCGAAGGCGGCGATGTTGAGCGGGTGGATCGCCGCCTCGGTGCCGCCGACCACGACGACGTCGGCACGGCCCAGCCGCAGCTGGTCCAGGCCCAAGGCGATCGCCTCGTTGCCCGAGGCGCACGCCGAGACCGGGGTGCTGGCGAAGGCGCGGGCCCCCACCATCAGGCTGATCGTGGCGGCCGGTGCGTTGGGCATCAGCATCGGTACGGCCAGCGGCGAGACCCGCCGCGGCCCCTTCTCCAGCATCGTGTCGTAATTCGACAGCAGCGTGGTCACGCCGCCGATGCCGGAGGCGAAGGCCACCCCCACGCGGTCGCCGTCCAGGCCCCCCTCGTCGGCCGTGCCCTCGAGGCCCGCGTCGGCCCAGGCCTGGGTGGCCGCGACCATCGCGAGCTGCGAGGAGCGGTCCAGGCGGCGGGCCTTGACCCGCTCGAGGACCTCGGTGGGCTCGACGGCCACCCGTCCGGCGATCCGGACGGGCAGGTCGGCGGCCCACTCCTCGGTGAGTGCCCGCACCCCGGAGCGGCCTGCCAGCAGGGCCTCCCAGGTGGAGGGCACGTCACCGCCGACGGGTGAGGTGACCCCGAGACCGGTGACGACGACGCGTGTGGAGGCCATCAGGCGGCGGAGGCGCGCTCGATGTAGGCCACGGCGTCACCGACGGTCTTGAGGTTCTTGACCTCGTCGTCGGGGATGGAGACGCCGAACTTCTCCTCGGCGGCGACGACGACCTCGACCATGGACAGGGAGTCGACGTCGAGGTCGTCGACGAAGGACTTGTCGAGCTGCACGTCGTCGGCGTCGACACCGGCGACCTCGTTGACGATCTCGGCGAGGTCGCTGCGGATCTCCTCGGTGGTGGCCATCAGGTGGTTCTCCTTCTCGTGGGGTGCTGCTGCGGGTGAGTGGCTGTGCTGTGGTGCTGCTGTGCTGTGGTGGTGCGGCCCGGACCCGGCGGGTCAGGGCACGACGACGACCTGGGCGGCGTACGCCAGGCCGGCGCCGAAGGCGATGAGCAGGGCGGTGTCCCCGGAGCGGGCCTCGCCCGCGGTGAGCATCCGGTCCAGCGCGAGCGGGATGGAGGCGGCCGAGGTGTTGCCCTGGTCGATGATGTCGCGGGCGATGCGCACGCTCTCGGGGAGCTTCATCGACCGTGCCATGGCGTCGGTGATGCGCATGTTGGCCTGGTGGGGCACGAAGCAGTCGAGGTCCTCCACGGACACTCCCGCACGGTCGAGCGCCTGCAGGCCGACCTTGGCCATCGCGAACGACGCCCAGCGGAAGACCGCGTTGCCCTGCATCACCAGGTGGGGCATCCGCGGGTTGTCGGAGGACAGCACGTCGCGCCAGTCCTCGCGGTTGCGGATCAGGTCGAACTGCTCGCCGTCGGAGCCCCACACGACCGGACCGATGCCCGGGACCTCGCTGGGCCCCACGACCGCGGCGCCGGCGCCGTCGGCGAAGATGAAGGCGGTGCCCCGGTCGGTGGGGTCGGTCATCTCCGAGAGCTTCTCGACGCCGATGACGAGCACGTGCCGGGCACTGCCGGCCCGGACCATGTCCGAGGCCAGCGCGATGCCGTGACAGAAGCCCGCGCACGCCGCCGAGACGTCGTACGCCGCTGCCTGCTCGGTGCCGAGCTCGTGCGCGACCGCCGTGGCCAGTGCGGGGGTCTGCAGGAAGTGACTGACCGTGGCGACCACGACGCAGTCGACCTGGCGCGGGTCGATCCCCGACCGCTCGAGCGCCTGCCGGGAGGCGGCGACGGCCATCACCTGGACGGTCTCCTCGGGCGTGGCCCAGCGCCGGCTCGCGATGCCCGAGCGCTGCCGGATCCACTCGTCGCTGGAGTCGATCGCGTCGACGACCTCGCTGTTGGGGACGACCCGGCTGGGGCGGTAGGCGCCGATGCCGAGGAGGGCCGCGTGCGGGGCGCCCTGCTGGGCGAGGAGCCCGGTGGCGGTGACCGGCATCAGGCGGCACCCTCGGGGTGCAGGCGCAGCAGCGGCTGGCCGGGTGAGACGAGGTCGCCGTCCTCGACGAGCCACTCGACGACCTGGCCGCCGTGGGCGGCGGTGACCGAGACGGTGTCGCGGAGGCTGGCCACGCCGCCGATCGGCGCGCCGGCGCTGAGGACGTCGCGGTCGGCGGCCTCGGCGTCGAGGTGGAAGGTGCCCTTGGCGGGGGAGACGACCATCCGCCAGGTGGGCGTGGTCTCCATCCCCGCGGACTCGCCGTGGCGGTCGCAGAAGGCGCGTGCCTCGTCGAGCTGGTCGGGGGACTTGAGGGCGAAGGTCTCCACACCCTTGAGCTGGCGCTTGAGGATGCCGGTGAGCGTGCCCGCGGGAGGCATCTCGAGGACGCCGGTGACCCCGAGGTCGGCCATCGTCTCCATGCACAGGTCCCAGCGGACCGGGGAGGCGATCTGCCCGACGATGCGGGCCAGGACGTCGCGACCGTCGTGCACGACGCGGCCGTCGCGGTTGGAGATCACGCGGGTGCGCGGGTCGTGGACCGAGACCGAACGGGCCAGCGAGGCCAGGTGGTCCACGGCGGGCGCCATGTGGTGGGTGTGGAAGGCACCGGCCACCGAGAGCGGCATCAGGCGCGCCTTGGCCGGTGGGTCGGCCTTGAGGGCGGCGAGCTGCTCGAGGGTGCCGGCGGCGACCACCTGGCCGGGGCCGTTGTCGTTGGCCGCGGTCAGGCCGTGACGCTCCAGCGCGGAAGCGACCTCGTCCGGGTCGCCGCCGAGCAGGGCTGTCATGCCGGTCGGCGTCATCGCGGCGGCGCGCGCCATGGCCAGCCCGCGCTCGCGGACCAGCACCATCGCCTGCTCGGCGGTGATGGCCCGGGCACCCGCGGCGGCCGCGATCTCGCCCACGCTGTGGCCCGCGACGGCACCGATCCGGTCGAAGGCGTCGCCGGGGTGCGGGAACAGCTGGAGGGCGGCGACGAGCCCGGTGGCGACCAGCAGCGGCTGGGCGACCTCGGTCGCCCGGATGGTCTCGGCGTCGGAGGTGGTGCCGTGCTCGACCAGGTCCAGCCCGGCCACGGTCGAGAGCCACTCGAAGCGCGCGGCGAAGGCCGGGTCCTCGAGCCAGGGGGTGAGGAAACCGGGGGTCTGGGCCCCTTGACCGGGGGCGACGATGACGAGCACGGGGTCACTGTGCCTGGTAGGAGGTCGACGATTCACGCGGGACATCGACGAAGTTGAGCGGTCGATTGTTGTGGGGATCCTACAAAGGGAGCCAGAGGTGCGGCGGCGAGCGCTCAGTGCCCCGCCTGCCGACCGAGGATCAGTGCGAGCTGGAGCGCGAGCCCACCTCGAGGCGTCGTCGGGTCGTGCCCGGTGAGCTCGGTGATCCGACGCAGCCGGTAGCGCACGGTGTTGGCGTGGACGAACAGCGTGCGTGCCGCGGCCTCGATCGAGCGCGAGCCCTCGAGGTAGGCGCGCAGGGTCTCCAGGGCCTCGCCGGACTCCAGGAGTGCGAGGTAGACCTCCTCGACGAGGTGCCGTCGCGCGTGGCCGTCGCCGCCGAGAACGCGCTCGGGGAGCAGCTCGTCGGCGAGGACCGGCCGCGGGGCGTCCGGCCAGCCGGGGACCACCCGGAACGCCGACTGCGCCGTGCGAGCCGAGTGCTGCGCCTCGGCGAGGTCGGCCACCGAGGGGCCGACGACGACGGGGGAGCCGGGGTCGAAGACGTCGAGCAGGGCGGTGCCGGCGGCGCGGGGGTCGTGGGCGCCGCCGAGCAGGAGCACGAGCCGGTCGCCCTGCACCGCGCACAGGGCGTCGAGGTCGAGGGATCGCGCGAGGTGCCGTGCGTGCTCGAAGAGGTCCGCCTCCGAGCGCTGCGCGGGCACGCGGCCGATGACGACGCACGCCTCGCCGCGGGCACGCCAGCCGAGCGCGCTGGCGCGCGAGAGCAGGGTCTCGTCGGTCTCGGCACGCAGCACCGCGTCGACGACCAGGGCCTCGAGGCGGGCGTCCCAGGCGCCCCGGGCCTCGGCGGCACGGGCGTAGACCTCCGCCGTGGCGAAGGCGACCTCCCGGGCGTAGCGGAGGATCGCCGCGTGGACCGCCTCGGCGTCCTCGCCCTCGAGCACGTCGTCCACCGACGCCTCCACCACGTCGATGGAGAGGCGGACCAGGTCCACGGTCTGCTGCAGGGTGATGACGCCGGCCAGTGCGCGTGGCGCCGCCCCGAAGACCGTGGCGGCCAGCTCCGTGCCGCCCTGGGGAGTCCCCAGGGTCGGGCCGCCGGCGGCGTACCACTCGACGAAGTTCTGCACGCCGGCCTGGACGATCACCCCGACCCAGGAGCGGTCCTGGGCGCTGAGCTCGGAGAACCACGGCAGCTGCTCCTCCATGCCGGCGGTCGCCGCGGTGCTCAGGGCACCGGCGGAACGCCGCAGGCGGCTGGCCGCGGAGGCGCGAGGGGGCAGGGGAGCGCGCGGCACGTCGCCACCGTAGGTCATGCGGGTCCCGGTCGGGTGCCCACGCTCCGTCCGCTTTCCGGACCTGATCGGTCCGGTGTGGTCACGCACGGGTCAAGAAACCATGAACGCCCTTACGTACAAGGGAAATCTGCGTGACAGTGGACCCACGCAACCGTGCACAGCGGGCTCCGGCTCGGTGGACGCGGCCCGCGCGATGCGAGGAGGCCCGGTGTCGAGCACCCCCCACGAGGTCCAGTACCTCACGATCCACAGCCACCGACGCGCCTTCGTGAAGGTCGGCGAGGGGCCCGCGCTGCTGCTGCTGCACGGACTCGGCTGCGACCACACCACGTGGGAGCCGGTGATCGACGACCTCGCCAAGCGCTTCACCGTCATCGCGCCCGACCTGCTCGGCCACGGGCTCTCGGCCAAGCCGCGCGCCGACTACAGCGTCGGCGGCTACGCCAACGGCGTCCGCGACCTGCTGGCGGTCCTGGGCATCGACAAGGTCACGGTGGTGGGCCACAGCTTCGGCGGCGGCGTGGCCATGCAGTTCGCCTACCAGTTCCCCGAGCGCACCGAGCGGGTCGTGCTGGTCGCCTCGGGCGGTCTCGGTCCCGAGGTGTCGCCCGCCATCCGGGCGATCACCACGCCGGGCTTCCACCAGGCCATGGGTGTCGCCACGCTCCCGGGGGTGCGCCACCTCGGCGTCGCCGGCATGAAGGCGCTGTCCTCGCTGCCGCTCAAGGCCACCCACGACCTCGACGAGGTCGCCGCCATCTACGACTCCTTCAAGGACCCCGCCGCGCGGGCTGCGATCCGCCACGTCGTGCGTGCCGTGGTCGACTGGCGCGGGCAGATCGTCACCATGGCCGATCGCGAGGTGATCCCCAACAGCGGGCACTTCCCGCACAAGGACCACCCGCAGCGCTTCGCGCGGATCGTCACCGACTTCGTGCGCACCACCCAGCCCGCGACCTACTCACGGGCCAGGTGGCGCCAGCTGCTGCGCAACGGCTACGTGCCGCCCGTGGGTCCGGTCGAGCTGCTGGCGGAGGCCACTCCCGGCGCTTGAGGCTGCTCTCCGCCTCTCCGGGTCTCGTGGCTCGCTGCGCTTGCACCTCGACCAGCGGATCACCGGTGGTCGAGGTGCGACGAGCGCCAGCGAGGAGCCTCGAGACCCCTACGCGTCCCCGCCCTCCTGCTTGACGCCCTTGGTGGCGGTGGGGTCGTCGATCTTGTAGCGGTCGAAGGCCTTCTGCACGAGGCCGGGGTCGATCTCCCCGGCGTCGGCGAGCGCCTGCAGGCTGCGCACCACGACCGACTCGGCGTCGATGTGGAAGAAGCGCCGCGCCGCCGGCCGGGTGTCGGCGAAGCCGAAGCCGTCCGCGCCGAGCACGCAGTAGTCGCCGGGCACCCAGCGCGCGATCTGCATCGGCACCGCGGACATGTAGTCCGACACCGCCACGAAGGGGCCGTCGGCCACCGCCAGGGTGTCGGCGACGTACGCCGTGCGCGGGGTGTCGCCGGGGTGCAGGAGGTTCCACTCCTCGGCGGCCAGGGCGTCGCGGGCCAGCTCGTTCCAGGACGTCACCGACCAGGTGTCGGCCTGCACGCCCCAGTCCTCGGCGAGCATCGTCGCGGCGCGGTCGACCCACGGGAAGCCGACGCCGGAGGCCATCAGCTGGACCCGCGGCCCGTCGCCGGAGGCGGTCGACACCCGGTGGATCCCCTTGAGGATCCCCTCGACGTCCACGTCCTCGGGCTGCGCGGGCTGGGGGACCGGCTCGTTGTAGACGGTGAGGTAGTAGATGACGTCCTCGCCGAGCGGGTGCTCCTCGGAGGTGCCGTACATCCGCTCGAGCCCCGACTTCATGATGTGGGTGATCTCGTAGGCGAAGGCCGGGTCGTAGTGCACGACGGCCGGGTTGGTCGCCGCGAGCAGCGGCGAGTGGCCGTCGGCGTGCTGGAGCCCCTCGCCGGTCAGCGTGGTGCGGCCCGCGGTGGCGCCGATGAGGAAGCCACGCGCGAGCTGGTCGGCCATCGCCCAGACCGAGTCACCGGTGCGCTGGAAGCCGAACATCGAGTAGAAGATGTAGAAGGGGATCATCGGCTCGCCGTGCGTGGAGTACGCCGACCCCGCGGCCGTCGCCGAGGCCATCGCGCCGGCCTCGGAGATGCCCTCGTGCAGGAGCTGTCCCTGCTCGGACTCGGTGTACTTCAGCAGCAGCTTGCGGTCCACGGACTCGTAGCGCTGGCCCTGGGGGTTGTAGACCTTCGCGCTCGGGAACATCGAGTCCATGCCGAAGGTGCGGTACTCGTCGGGGGCGATCGGGACGATCCGCTTGCCGATGCCCGGGTCGCGCATCCAGTCCTTGAGCAGGCGCACCACGGCCATGGTGGTGGCCACGGAGTTCTTGCCCGAGCCCTTCTTCAGCTCGTCGTAGACCTTGTCCTCGGGCAGCGTGAGGGGCTTGGCGCGGACGACGCGCTTGGGCAGCGAGCCGCCGAGCTCCTCGCGCCGGTGGCGCATGTACTCCATCTCGGGGGAGTTCTCGCCAGGGTGGAAGAACGGCGCGGCACCGGTCTCCTCGTAGGACCGCTCGAGGTCGCGGTCGGAGATCGGGAGGTAGAGGCGGTCCCGGAACTTCTTCAGGTCGTCCGGGGTCAGCTTCTTCATCTGGTGGGTGGCGTTCTTGCCCTCGAGGGCGTCGATCGTCCACCCCTTGACCGTCTTGGCCAGGATCACCGTGGGCTGGCCGCGGTGCTTGGCGGCGGCGTCGAAGGCGGCGTACACCTTGCGGTAGTCGTGGCCACCGCGCGGCAGCTTCTGGATCTGGGTGTCGCTCATGTGCTCGACCATCTTGCGCAGCCGCGGGTCGGAGCCGAAGAAGTTCTCCCGGACGTAGGCGCCGTCCTCGACCGAGTAGGTCTGGAACGCGCCGTCGGGGGTGGAGTTCATCTTGTTGACGAGCACGCCGTCGACGTCGCGGGCGAGCAGGTCGTCCCAGCCCTGGCCCCAGATGACCTTGATGACGTTCCAGCCGGCGCCGCGGAAGTTCGACTCCAGCTCCTGGATGATCTTGCCGTTGCCGGTCACCGGGCCGTCGAGCTGCTGGAGGTTGCAGTTGACCACCCAGGTGAGGTTGTCCAGCTCCTCGCGGGCCGCGACCCGGATGGCGCCCAGCGACTCCGGCTCGGCCATCTCGCCGTCGCCGAGGAAGGCGTAGACGTTCTGCTGCGAGGTGTCCTTGATGCCGCGGTTGTGCATGTAGCGGTTGAACCGGGCCTGGTAGATCGAGTTGATCGCGGTCAGGCCCATCGAGACGGTCGGGAACTCCCAGAACTCCGGCATCAGGCGCGGGTGGGGGTACGACGACAGGCCGGCGCCCCGGCCGTGCTGGACCTCCTGGCGGAACCGGTAGAGCTGCTCCTCGGTGAGGCGGCCCTCGAGGAAGGCGCGGGCGTAGATGCCGGGGGAGGCGTGGCCCTGGATGAAGACCTGGTCGCCGCCGCCCTCGTGGTCCTTGCCGCGGAAGAAGTGGTTGAAGCCGACCTCGTAGAGGCTCGCCGAGGACTGGTAGGTGGCGATGTGGCCGCCGACCTCGAGGCCCTTGCGGTTGGCGCTGGAGACCATGACCGCGGCGTTCCAGCGGAGGAAGGCGCGGATGCGCTGCTCGACCTCGTAGTCGCCGGGGAACCACGGCTCCCGCTCGGGCGGGATGGTGTTGATGTAGTCGGTGCTGCGCAGCGCGGGCACGCCGACCTGGGTCTCGCGCGCCCGCTCGAGCAGGCGCAGCATGACGTAGCGCGCCCGGTCCCGACCGCGCTCGTCGAGCATCGCGTCGAAGGAGGCGATCCAGTCGGCGGTCTCGTCGGGGTCGATGTCCGGCAGCTGCGTGGGCAGGCCCTCGTGGATGACC
>LULE01000674.1_pt1 | contig 11613 bp, 9 predicted proteins | sample 728231 | NCBI WGS metagenome assembly LULE01 (sample SAMN03860297, study PRJNA289734) | marine metagenome | biome: seawater column; feature: ocean; material: water; isolation source: Red Sea water column Station 192 - depth 10m | place: Saudi Arabia: Red Sea | collected 2011-10-15 | depth 10 m | reverse complement strand
TGTTTGAATCTGAAAATGATCTCCCCCATGAATATGCCGTCTCAAATCCTGACATAATGGACTCTCTTATACTTCTTCTTGATAACAATTCGATATTTGGGAGAGTTAATTCAGGAAAAGCTATTTTGAGATTAATTTTAGTTATCTTATAAGACTTAGTAATCTTATAAAGTCGCAAATATATGAATAAATCAATAAAAAAAACTAAGATAAACCTTGGAATGTAAGAAAGAATATAAAATAGTATAAATATCATGATAATTATTTAAAAGCTTGATATATAATCACAAAAGAATTAATTATACACAGATAATTTAAAAATAAGCCTCTAAATAAAAGGGACAAATGTTAAATTTTAAGGAGATTAAAATTGCCAGCTAAAAATATGGAAGAGCTAGTTGCTTTATGTAAAAGAAGAGGATTTATATTCCAATCTAGTGAAATTTACGGTGGTCTTCAAGGAACTTACGATTTTGGACCACTTGGTGTAGAACTAAAAAATAATATTAAAAACGCCTGGTGGGAAGCAATGGTATATGAAAATGATGATATTGAGGGACTTGACTCATCTATTCTTACAAACCCACTTGTTCTGGGGTATTCAGGCCATGAAGACACCTTTTCAGATCCAATGGTCGATTGTAAGTCATGTGGTCTTAGATTTAGAGCTGATCAAGTGCCAAAAGAGTGCAAACCAGAGGATCTAACTGAACCAAGGCAATTTAACTTAATGTTTAAAACGAATGTTGGTCCGGTAGACGATGGTTCGAGTTTTGCATATCTAAGGCCTGAAACAGCTCAACAGATATTCACAAATTTTAAGAACGTCATAGATTCAACATCTAAACCGGTTCCATTTGGAATTGCACAAATTGGTAAAGCATTTAGAAATGAAATAACACCGAGAAATTTTATTTTTAGAGTCAGAGAATTTGAGCAAATGGAATTAGAATATTTTGTTATGCCAGGTGAAGACGAAAAATGTCATGATATGTGGGTACAAAAAAGACTAGAATGGTGGAAAAAACAAGGTGTACCCACAGAAAGTATTGAGCTTTACGATGTACCCATTGAAGAACTAGCTCATTATTCTAAAAAAACTATTGATTTAATGTATAAATTTCCTCATGGGCTTGAAGAGCTTGAAGGTATTGCAAACAGAACTGATTTTGATTTAGGTTCACACTCTAAGAAACAGAATGAATTGAGTATTGGGTCATCTGTAAAGGAAAATAAACACTCAAATAGTAAAATGGCAGTACAAGATGTCTCTGGTAAATGGGTTGTGCCATTTGTAATCGAACCATCAGCAGGTGTAGAAAGAGGCTTTCTAGCAATATTAAATGAAGCTTATTTTGTTGAGGATCTAGAAAATGATAAAACTAGGGTTGTCTTAAGACTAAAACCACATTTATCACCAATAAAGGCAGCTGTTATACCTTTAAAGAAAAATAATACAGAATTAGTTGAAGCTGCTAAAAATATAAAGAATGAGCTTCAAAAAATTGGTTTAGGAAGGGTTATATTTGAAAATACTGGAAATATTGGTAAAAGCTACCGGAAACATGATGAAATTGGAACACCAGTATGTATTACAGTTGACTTTCAAACACTTGAAGATAACTCGGTTACCATAAGAGACAGAGACTCAATGGAGCAAAAAAGATTAGATATTGGTGATCTTAACAATTATTTAATTAATTTAATAAATCACTGATATTGAAATATTTAGGCAATATCATTTTTAATATCATTTTCTATATCAGTGTTGTTATTGCATCATTTATTATCATTTTTTTATATCCGTTTATAAGTACAATGTCTCTTCAAAATATAGCTTCACTTTGGATAACAGCAGTTCTCCATCTACTTAAGTATTTATGCGGTGTATCATGGGAAGTTAAAGGCATTGAAAATATAAAAGAAAGTCCATGCATTCTTGTCTCAAATCATCAAGGCCAATGGGAATCATTTTATTTACAAACGCTCTTAATTCCATCTTCAAGCATAATAAAAAAAGAATTATTATTTATACCAGTATTTGGATGGGCATTAGCATGCTTAAAACCCATCCACCTAAGAAGGTCTAAGAAATATAAAAGTATGAAAAAAGTTATAAAAGATGGTGCTAAAAAGCTTAAAAAGGGCACTTCTATAATTATTTTTCCAGAAGGCACAAGAACAGAGCCTAAAGACGGTATTAAAAAATTCTCAAACAGTTGTGGTTATCTTTCAGTTAATAATGATGTGCCCATAGTGCCTATATGCCATAATTCTGGCCTATATTGGAGAAATAAGAAATTTTTAAAGCACAAGGGTGAAGTTAAAGTTCATATTGGAAAACCAATATATGGCAATGACCCAAAAATGGTAACTGAAGCAGCATATAATTGGATAAAATTAAAATTTAATGAAATTCATTAAATATCTAACTCTTTTACAGATAAAGCATTAGCGTCTATAAACTCTCTTCTTGGCTCAACATCATCACCCATAAGTATTTCAAATGATTCATTAGCATCCTGTACATCCTTGATGTCGACCCTCATCATTCTTCGATTAATAGGGTCCATGGTTGTTGTCCAAAGTTGCTCTGGATTCATTTCACCCAAACCTTTATATCTTTGAACTTCTAGTCCTCTAGTGCCATTTTTTGAGAGTTTTTTAATAGCATCATCTTTTTCAGATTCATCAGAAGCATAAACAAACTCCTTACCTTTAGTAATTTTATATAAAGGTGGTAAGGCGATGTAAACATGCCCTTTTTCTACAATTTCGTACATTTGCCTGTAAAAAAATGTTAAGAGTAGTGTCCTAATATGAGATCCATCAACATCTGCATCAGTCATTATTATTATTCTATGGTATCTTAAGTTATCAATATCAAAATCTTCCTTACCAATACCGCAACCAAGCGCTTTAATAAGCGTGCCAACTTCAGCTGAGCCTAAGACTTTATCAATTCTTGCTTTCTCAACGTTAATAATTTTGCCTTTTAAAGGAAGAATTGCTTGATTTTTTCTATTTCTTCCTTGTTTTGCTGATCCTCCAGCTGAATCACCCTCAACTATATATATTTCAGATAGTGTTGGGTCTTTTTCTTGACAATCTGCAAGCTTTCCAGGCAATCCAGCAATCTCAAGCACACCCTTTCTCCTGGTCATTTCTCTGGCTTTTCTTGCAGCTTCTCTTGCTAAAGCTGCTTCAGACACCTTTCCAACAATGCTCATTGCGTCTTTCGGGTTTTCTAGTAGAAATTCATTAAAATACTTACTAAAAATTGTACTTACGACACCTTCTACCTCTGATGAGACAAGTTTTTCCTTTGTTTGTGATGAAAACTTAGGATCTGGCACTTTTACAGAAATTATTGCAATTAAACCCTCTCTTACATCTTCTCCTAACAAATCAGTTGGTGTTTTCTTTGCATTTTCTTTTTTTATAAATGATTTTAATACTCTTGTTAAGCTTCCTCTAAAACCTGCCAAATGAGTCCCACCATCTTTTTGTGGAATATTGTTTGTATAACAAAGAACGTTCTCGCTATATGAGTCTGTCCACTGCATTGCTATTTCAACTCCCACGTCATTTTCTGTTGCTGAACATTCAAATATTTCGGAGACTATCTGTTTCCTTCCTTTTAAATGTGTAACGTAACTTGAAAGGCCGCCTGTGTTTTTAAATTTTTTTGACTTGCCAGTTTTTTTATCTTCAACATTAATAGCTACGCCAGCATTTAAAAATGATAACTCTTGGATCCTTTTATAAATTCTTTCAACTTCAAAATCTACGGACGTAAAAATTTTTTCAGAAGGAAAGAAAGTAATTTTTGTTCCAGTCTTTTTGGACGTCTTTACTTTTTTTAATTTTGCTTTTGGTTTGCCATCTGCGTATTCTTGAAAATACTCACCGCCATCTCTATGAACTTCTAAAGTTAGTTTCTTTGATAAAGCATTTACAACAGAGACACCAACACCATGAAGCCCCCCTGAAACTTTATAAGAGTTATCATCAAATTTACCACCAGAGTGAAGGGTAGTCATTATTAATTGCGCAGCTGACACTCCTTCTTTTTTATGAACATCAACAGGTATTCCTCTTCCGTTATCTTCGATTGTTACAGAACCATTTTTATTGATTATGACATTAATGTCTGAACAATAACCCGCCATTGCTTCGTCAATACAATTATCTAAAACTTCAAAAACCATGTGATGTAATCCAGACCCATCATCTGTATCACCTATGTACATGCCTGGTCTTTTTTTTACCGCTTCTAAACCTTTTAGAACTTGAATGTTACTTGAGTCGTATTTGGCTTCCTTAGATTTTTTTGCCATTTTTTTATCCTAATTGTTCCACGTGGAACTTTTTAAACTCATTTAAACTAGCAGTTATTTTACTACTAAAACAATCATCTATACAGGAAAAGATTGCTTGAGTTTTGATATGTTTAAGTGTCTCAACAAACAAGTTAAAAACTCTGTCATCAAGCTCAGACTTTATGTCGTCCACAATTAATGTTGCATTAATTTTATATTGTTTTTTTAAGACCTCATGTTGAGCCAAAGACCATAATATCGAAAAAAACTTTTGCTCACCTCTAGATAATATTTGTCTTGCATCAATATTATTTATTAGAAATTTTATATCAGATTTATGTGGTCCTTGTGTTGTAGATTTACGTTTTAGGTCGATGTCCTGATTTTCTTGAAGAAGATCATTAAGATTTTTATTATCATCCCAGCCTCTGAAAAAATCTATTTCTATTAAATTAAAGAAATCAAATACTGAGCTTGGCTGAATAAGATCTATTAAATAATGAAACTCATTTTTGGTTTTCGTAAAAAAGTTTTTTCTCATATTATTCAATTTAATTCCCTCATCTGAGAGCTTAGTATTCCATATATAAATATCTGATATGCGGTTATTTTTTAATATAGAGTTTCTTTGTTTTAAAGATCGATAATAAGAAAACCAGCACTCAGAAAAAGACTTTTCAGATATAAAAATAGACCTATCAAGAAGCTTTCTTCTAAAGTCTGGAGCAGCGTCAGCGAATGAAAAAGTATTATTATGAATCGGTGTGCACGGAAATTCTTTAATAAGTTTACTTGTAGTTATTTTTTTATTATTTAATAAAACTGAGATTGGTTTGTTTTTGTTTTTTTCAATCTCAACAATATACCCTTTTAAATTATCAAACGCTTTTAAAGTAAATTTATCATTTTCATAATTGACAAGTGAGGCCAGGTTAGAACTTTTAAAAGATTTGCCACTTGAGAAAATAAAAACAGATTCTAGTATGCTGGTTTTTCCAGAACCGTTTTTTCCAAAGAAGAAATTTATGCCGGGTGACAGTTGTAAATCAACATTTTTAAAACACCTAAAATTGTTAATAGAAATTTTTGTTAAAGACACTATTAAATAAGAAGTGGCATTACAACATATTTAAGATTTTCAGAATTTGGATCTGTTATTAAGCAGCTTTTTTCTGAACCAAAAAAATTGATTTCTATTGTTTCAGAATCAATAGTAGATAATATTTCTTGTAAATAATTAACATTGAAAGCTATATCAATTTCTTCACCCTGATATTCACATTGAAGATTTTCTTCACCTTGTTCCTTCTCAGGATTATTTGCAGAAATATTTAGAGAATCTTTTTTTGTGATTATTCTTACTCCCTTATATTTTTCACTAGATAGAACACTAACTCTGCTAAGGCTTTCTGAGAAATTTTTTCTATCAACAACTAAAAGTGAACTTTCACCAGATGGAATTACTTGTTCATAATCTGGAAACTTGCCTTCGATTAATTTACTAACGAAAGTAGTGCCTGAAACATTTACTGCAATAGAAGTTTGCCCGAGCTGAATCACAACATTTTCAGATTCGTCACCAACAAGCTTACCAATTTCATTAATAGATTTTCTTGGAACAATTCCATTTGTTGATTCAGACGAAGCTTCGTTGAGTGATGAGGTTGCCATGGCAAGTCTGTGTGCATCTGTTGCTACGGTGGTAATAACTTTATCATCTATCATCATATAAAGTCCGTTTAAGTAATGACGCCAATCCTGATTACCCATCGCAAAAGATGTTTTTGTAATTAAATTTTTTAGATTTTGTGATGAGATATTGATTTGGGATTGAGTCTCCTCTATTTCAAAAACAGGAAAGTCTTCGCTTGGAAGAGTTGAAAGATTATACTTGCCAGATTCGGTCTCTATTTTTAAATTATCGCCATCAAGATAAAAATGAATTTCAGCCAGATCTGGCATAAGCCTGCACAAGTCATTTAATTTTCTTGCAGGTGCTGTTGTTTTTCCACCACTATTGAAATTCGATACTATTGATGTTGTTGATATCTCGCTCTCTAAGTCTGTTGCAGTAAGTTTCAGTGATGATTCATCAACCTCAAACAAAACATTTGATAAAATAGGCAACGTTTGTCTCTTTTCAACAACTCCAAGCGTTTGATTAAGTGATTTAACTACCTCTTCTTTAGTTATATAGAAATCCATTAGTTGGTTAGGGCCCTATTTAAATTTCTGTAGTCCTCTTCATGCGAAGGGCTTTCTTTTCTTAATTCATTGATTTTTTTACACGCATGAAGAACGGTTGTGTGGTCTCTTCCGTTATATGCCTCTCCAATTTCTGGAAGGCTGTGGTTTGTAAGTTCTTTTGTTAATGCCATTGCCATTTGTCTCGGCCTGGTTATCGATCTGCTTCTTCTTTTTGAAAGAAGGTCTGAAAGTTTAATGTTGTAGTATTCTGCAACTGTTTTTTGAATGTTTTCGATGCTTATCATTTTTGCAGAAATTACAAAAAGATCTTTAAGAGCGTCTTTCACGAGAGCAAGATCAACTTCTTGATTTGTAAATCTAGCATTTGCTACAACTCTCTTTAATGCTCCCTCAAGCTCCCTGATGTTAGATCTTATTCTTTGGGCAATGTATATTGCACAATCGTTAGGAAGAGAAATACCCATTGAGTTTGCTTTGCTTAGTAAAACCGCTGCTCTTGTTTCGAGCTCAGGTGGATCAATAACAACAGGCAGGCCCCAACCAAGTCTTGATTTTAACCTTTCTTCTAAGCCATCGATCTCTTTTGGATATTTGTCACATGTTAATATCATTTGATTGTTTCTATCCAACAAAGCATTAAAAGTATGAAAAAACTCCTCTTGAGACTGCTCCTTACCAGCAAAGAACTGAATGTCGTCAATCAAAAGAGCGTCAGCGTTTCTATAAAATGATTTGAACTCATTCATTGCGCCTAATTGAAGCGCCTTCACCATATCAGACACAAATTTTTCTGAATGAACATAAACAATCCTTTTTTTTGGTTCGTTTTTTAGAATCTCATTACCAACAGCATGCATTAGGTGTGTTTTGCCCAAGCCAACCCCGCCATAAATAAAAAGCGGGTTATAGTCTCCTTTTGGATTGGCTGCGACTTGTTTAGCTGCGGCTAAAGCAAGGTGGTTTGACTTTCCCTCAACAAAACTATCAAAAGTATATCCGTCAACTAGTTTTATTTCTGAATTTTGGTTGTTTTTATACTTGTCAATAAAGGTTTCTTTTGTGAGGGTTTTAAATACAAGATTTATGTTTGACTTTGACTGTGTTTTAACAATTTTTTTGATTTCTTTGGAATAGTTTTTTTCTATGTAGTCTAAAATAAAGTCGTTAGGTGCAACAAGCTCCAGGGTGTTTTTATCTATTTTTGCCTTTAGAGGCCTAATCCAGGTGTTGAAATCTTCTTGAGAAAGGGTATTTTCAAGCTTTTCAGAACACTTATTCCAAAGTTCCAATTATTATCTCCTATTTGATTCATAGTCTATTAAAAAATCCACAAGATATCTACAGAATAAATATAGGAATTTGTTGTGGATAACTTGTATATAAAAAAATTATGTTTTACAACGATTTTTATGGTTTTAAAAACTTATTGCGCTATAATCTTCAACACTTTTAGCAGTAGATATTATGAAGAGAACTTTTCAACCAAGCAACTTAAAAAGAAAAAGAACCCATGGTTTTCGTGCGAGAATGTCAACCAAAGCTGGAAGAGCTGTTTTATCCAACAGAAGAAAAAAGGGTAGAAAGGTTCTTAGCGCTTAATTTGTCTAATTCCAGCCAAAAGTTTGCCTCTCTTGAGTGCTTATATTCCTGTAAGTTTTTTAGAATATTTTATAAGCGATCAAAAAATAATGGGCTTGAAATATCAATCTCGAAAAAGTTTTTTAGGCTTGCGGTCGAAAGGAATAAAACAAAAAGAAGGATAAAAGAAATTTTTAGAAAATTATCAATAGATATGCCAGACGGAATTTTGGTTTTTTCTGTATTTAGGCCTTTTGGAGGGTTATCATATGAAGAGGCGGTAATGGAGATCTCTTCAGCCGCAAAATCTATAGCTGACTATATGGATAAAAAATGAATATAAGAAGTTTGTATTTGGCTCTGATTGTTTTTCTTTCTCTGGCTTTGTTGTATGAGTGGAATTCAGAACAAAAAACAAAATCAATCAAACAGCACCTTGAAATGGTTGGGTCGTCCTCTTATAAGGATGACAGCAAGTTTGTTTCAATTGAAAACGATGAGCTGTCATTGGTTATTTCAATATCTAATGGTTCTATTGTTGAGGCGAGGTTAAAAAAATACCCCGTTGAAAATGTAAATGGCTCTTTGGGGTTTAGGGTGTTCGGGTCTTCTGAGTCTACCGCATTTCAATATTATTTTAAGAGTGGTTTTACCGGAATCGCACCAGTTTATGAGATTTCAGAAAGAGGTGATGGTTTTGTTGTTTTGTTAGATCCAAAACTTGGTGTGTCTAAGAGAATATCTTTTTCTGAGGCTAGTTATGAGGTAAGTGTTTATGATTCAGCAGCTAATGGAATTAGTGGTAAGTCGTTTGCAGGTTTATATCGTTCTGAAGGAAGGGCCCTTGACTTAAAAAGGGGTGCTCTTGAGGGTGGAATGATGAACAACAGCTCCTATGAGGGTGTTGCAATAAGTACGGAACTTGATCCTTATTCCACATCGAGGCTAGGTTCGGTTGATGAACCCCTTGAGGTTTTGTCAAAGTCTGGTTGGGTTGCTTTCATTCAAAAATATTTCTTTGCGGCCATTATTGGTTCAGATGAATATATTTATAATTTCAAAAATATTTCTTTGCGGCCATTATTGGTTCAGATGAATATATTTATAATTATTACGTTCTTCCAAAGGAGTCTGGGTTCTTCAGAATGGGTTATACAGTAGAAGGGTCCTCAACAAGCAACTTGGTTTATGGTCATGAGCATAGGCTGTTTGTTGGTCCAAAGATTAGAAAAGATCTTATGGAAAGAGCTGACAATTTAGAGCTAGCAATTGATATGGGTTGGTTTTGGTTTTTGGCACAACCCATGGTGTTTGTAATGGATTTTATAAATGGCTATGTTAATAGCTGGGGCTTAACAATAATTATATTTACAATATTAATTAAGTTATTGTTTTGGCCTGTAACAGCCAAAAGTTTTAAGCAGATGGCTGCATTAAGAAAAATTACACCAGAGCTTAATGAAATAAAGGAAAGGTACAAAAACGATCGCCAATCAGCTGGAACAGAAACAATGAGACTGATGAAAAAACATGGAGCAAACCCCCTTGGGGGTTGTTTGCCTTTGTTGCTTCAAATGCCGTTTTTTATAGGCTTCTTTTTTGCTCTAAGGGAAATGGTTGAGTTAAGGTATAGTTCTCTGGGTTTTTGGGCAGACCTCTCTGCTCCAGATCCATATTTTATTTTACCTGCGGCTTTTGGCTTGCTTATGATATTAACACAAAGGCTTAATCCTCAACCCGCTGGTATGGACCCAACCCAGGCACAGGTTATGAAGTATATGCCTGTAATGTTTTCGGTGTTCTTTTTGTTTTTCCCTGCTGCTCTTTGTTTATATACTGTTGTAAATACTGGTGTTCAGCTTGGGCAACAAAGCTATCTTTACAAACAGCAAGGCGCCCTTAATACAGACTAACCATGCATCCTGTTTTTGCGCTAGCAACACCGCCTGCCAAGTCAGCCATTTGTATATTTAGGGTTTCGGGCGAGGGGTGTCTTGTAGGGCTGTCAAAAATTATTAAAAACAAGGGTTTTGAGCCGGGCCGCTTTCATGTAAGGAGTTTTTATAACGGTGATCGGTTGGTTGATAAGGCTGGTTTGTTGGTTTTTAAAGGCCCGAATAGTTATACGGGTGAGGATTCTTTTGAGGTTTATGCACACGGGAGCCTTGCTGTTATGTCTTCTTTCGTTTCTTTGTTTAAGGGTGTCGGTTTTGATGAGGCTGTTGGGGGTGAGTTTACCAAGCGTGCTTTTTTGAATAATAAAATGAGTTTGAATGAGGCTGAGGCTTTGGTTGATTTTATTGATGCTACAGATGATAAGGGGGCTATGTTGTCTGGTAGTTCTTTGTTTGGTGGTTTGTCTTCAAATATATCTTCTTTTGCGGATGAAATTGATCAAATTAGGGTGCGGGTAGAGGCTGAAATTGATTTTTCTGATGAAGATAATGAATATATGGATGAGGGGCTGGTTGATAGTTTGGGCAACCTTGTAAACAGGTTTAACTCTTTTATGTCTGGTTGTGTTAATAAAAATATGTTTTCTCAAAAAAATAACGTTCTTTTGGTTGGTCCTGTTAACTCAGGTAAGTCTTCAGTGTTTAATAGGCTTCTGGGTTTTGAAAGGGCTATTGTCTCAAACACTCCTGGAACAACTAGAGATATTATCAGCAGTGAGCTTTTTTACGAGTCTAGTGTGTTTTCCATACAAGACTCTGCTGGTATAAGAGAAACGGATAACAAAATTGAAGGTGCGGGTATTGATTTGTCTTTGTCGCAAATCAAAAGTGCGGATTTGGTAATAGGGGTTTTTGATTTGTTTGATAAAGCTTTAATCAAAAACTTTAAGGATTTAGCAAAGAATACATCTTTCATATCTGTCCAAAATAAAACTGATATTAATAAAAAGAACTCTAAGTATTTTGACTGTTGTGTTTCGGCTAAAACCGGTGATGGTTTTGATGATCTAAAAAAATTAATTTTATCTTCTTTTAATAAGGGTATTAAAAATGATGACTATAAATTTATGATAAGAGATAGACATAATAAATTGTTTCAGGATGTTGTTAAAAACTTAATCTCTGCTCAAAAAGGTTTAAAAGATAATTTATCTTTGGATTTGGTAGCTGAGGACCTTAGGTTAGCAAGGTCATATCTTGATGAGCTTGTTGGTGAAAAATTTTCAGATTCGTTATTGGGAGATATATTTAGTAGTTATTGTATTGGTAAATAGGTTGTTATTTATTTGTTAATAATTTTGTATTATTTTTTTTGCTAACAACTTGTTAAGTATTTGTTACCTGTTTCTAAACAGAGCTTAACCGTTTTTATAAATCAAACATCTTTATGTAAAGAAAGGGCTTGTAGGAGTTTTTAACAGAAAACAATCAACATAATAGAAATAACAAAAAGTATATAATATAGATATTAAAGTTTAATTATTAATGAATAAATACGATGTGATAGTTGTTGGAGGTGGTCATGCCGGGGTTGAGGCAGCATATGCTGT
>LULE01000627.1_pt1 | contig 11630 bp, 10 predicted proteins | sample 728231 | NCBI WGS metagenome assembly LULE01 (sample SAMN03860297, study PRJNA289734) | marine metagenome | biome: seawater column; feature: ocean; material: water; isolation source: Red Sea water column Station 192 - depth 10m | place: Saudi Arabia: Red Sea | collected 2011-10-15 | depth 10 m | reverse complement strand
TCTTTCCATTCAAAATGACCTTGCTCATTCAAATGAATAGTCAGTGCAAAAATTTGCGCATGCCATGGTTCATGGAAGGGTCGATATTCATCATTATTAATCATCGAATGGTTCCAAATAACTTTCCCATATATCCACACAGACAGTATCACCTGGATTTTCTGGGTTTTGCCAATAATCATGCCACAATCCGAAGAGCCGACACAAATTCTCAGGGCTCCGGTGATTAGTGGTAGAGCAGAACTATCAGACCTCTAATCGAACCTCGTCCTCTTCTAGAATTTCCAGAATATTGTAATCTGAATCCCTTCTAGCCGGTGTGAAGCCACAACTTAGTATGGATTGTTTCAATTCGGAAATAGTAGCCATCGTCTTGGTGGTTCCAGATGCCGAGACTACATTCTCTTCCATCATAGTTGATCCTATGTCATCGGCACCTGCCGTCAAAGCGATTTGAGCCACATTCAATCCCATGGTAGGCCAGGAAGCTTGAATGTGGTCAATATTATTCATGAAAAGCCTAGATACAGAAACATGCCTGAGATATTCCACCGAGCCTGCACCCAGGTTTGTCGCACCCCTCCTTATCCCAATTTTTCCGAAAGCATTGTTCTCGAGCATTACTGGCCAGGAAATAAATGAAGTAAATCCAAGGTAGCCATCTGACAATGAGTTCTCCTGTAACCATCACCCTGATCCAATTCTCAGAGGACCCTTTCTTCGGTGAAACACCACTTCTAACGCTATCAACAAGCATTTCGGCGCCTCCTCCCGGAAGGCCATGCATACCGGATTCGCGAAATCTCGATAGGACCTCAATGGTGGACAGGCCAGAGACTTCAGATATTCCCTCAATCTCAATGGGGGAGAAACAGTCCAAAGCTATCGAAGGATGCCTCTTAGACAGTTCTGATAGTAACTCAGTGTACCATTCGAAGTCTAGTGAGGGGTTAACGCCCCCTTGCATCAGGATTCTCGAACCGCCTAGCTCTTCTAGCTCTTCTATTCTAGCGCTAATCTGGTCGAGGGTCTGGGCATATCCCTCCTCATGACCGGGCGAACGGTAGAAGGAGCAGAAATTACAGTTGATTGTGCAAATATTAGTGTAATTTATGTTTCTATCAATCATAAATGTAACGATATTTCCAGGCACTTGCGACTTTCTCCTCTCTGAAGCAGCATACATTAGTTCACTCAGTGGCGCTTCAAGGTATATTTTCTCCGCGTCTTCAGCAGTTAGGGGAGGGGGGTTTGCAGCAAGCTGAATCTCTAGAATAGTTTGCCAGTCAGTTATGTTCCCCCCTCCCTACTATCTGCTCAATTTCGTCTAACATCTTCGGACACGATGATGATAATACAAAAGGTCCTTGTTCTGTTACTAAAACATCATCCTCTATTCTAATTCCTATACCTGCGTATCTTTCTGGAATTAATATATCATTTCTCCAAGATCCGAAGTACAGGCCCGGTTCAATCGTCAACACCATCCCTGGCTCTAGGAGGAAAGAGGAGTTAGGGTCGCCTTGGCGGCCTCCTCCGACGTCATGGACGTCCAATCCTAGAAAATGTCCTGTACCGTGCATGAAGAAATTTCGTATTTGTCCCTCGAAGACACCGGGTTTTCCCGCTACTCTTCCCAGTGCATCTTCTAGAGTGCAGTTTAGTACTCCAAGTTCTATCAGTCCCTCTGCTATGGTCACACATACTGCCTCATGCATGGAAACCCATGGCATTCCCGGTTGACAAGCCTCTATACCTGCCAGCTCAGCTTTTAGAACAAGGTTGTAAATCTCCCTTTGGGGTTGGGAAAACCTCCCATTTACTGGCCATGTTCTAGTAATATCTGACGCATATCCGCTGACTTCACATCCTGCATCTACCAGTACAAGGTCCCCGGAGCCTATCACTTGGTTGTTATCCTTGTAATGGAGTACAGTTGCATTATCTCCCCCGCCTACTATTGATGGGAAGCTCCATTGGCTCTGTGACGACATGAAGTGTCCTTCGACCATGGCCTGAATCTCCCATTCCCCCATGCCGGGTCGAGAATTGCGCATCGCCTTCTCATGTGCGGAGGACGCGATGGATGCGGCCTCTTGCATGTATTGTATTTCACTTGCTGATTTGACCCTTCTAATTGTGTCAATATAGGGGCGTAAGTCATTGACCTCGGTTTTCTCATCCAGCAATATGTCTATTGAAGAGGATATGCCAGGAATTGTAAAAACTCCAATCCTATCAGAAACCAATTCTTCGATGCAGGAATCTAGCCTTTGTAATGAATCGGTTTGGTCAACTGGCCATGACTTCGCACCATCGACACCTGTACGTATCCCTTCCCATATTTCCTTGGTTGTATCTCTCTCTGGTACAAACAGTGTTGTTACCCACTCTCCGGATGAGTTCGTTGCTAGCAATACGCCCTCATCTTCTTCCCAACCGCAAAGATATAGCATGTATGAATTGGGTCTGAATGGATACGCAACATCATTAGAACGTATTTTTCGATCATTTGTGGGTATGATTGCTAAGCTCGACTTGGGTAATTTAGAGAATACTGATTCCTGACGACTGAGGTACTCTTCCCTATCGAAATGTAAACTCATACGAATCCCTGTAAATACTGCCTTTTGGTCTTTTCAGGATTAGTTCCACTTAGGAATATCTGAATCATCTGAATTTGATCGTCTGAATAGAGAATATGATAAAAAAATACCAGAAATAATCAGTATTAGTATTGAAAGGGGAGGACTACCGGATTCACTGTCATTCACTACGACAACCGAAATCATAGATGACGCAGAGTCGTCGTCAATTACTTCAATCGATAGGACGAAACTATCCTCATCCACTCCATCGGGCCATGCTATAGTTCTAGAAGACCCCTCATAGGTCGGGACATTGTCAACTCTCCAAACATATCTGAGTCCATCTATATCGTTCGAGGTATCAAAGGAAGACGAAGCATCGACATATATAGAAGAGTCTGGATATAGAGTAACCTGATCATTATCGAAATAATCCTCACCATCGATAGTTAGGCGTGCCGTTGGTGCCATGTTGAGAATTTCCAGCGTAGTAGTCGATTGGCCGATATTACCCGCATTATCAGATACAGATAGTGTAATGTCGTAAACTCCTGAACTGACTAGATCGAGTTCGATTGACCGGTAATTTAGACCACTGAAAACCTGATTTATTTCTTCACCTGAGCCTCCAGTCTTCTTAATTGACCAGGTGTATGTTAGTCCCTGTATTCCCCAGTATTCGTCGAAGGTCGATGAGGCATCTAGGTTTACCGTGTCCGTACCTTCGGGTAGGACTTCGGGAATATTCAATATCACACTTGGAGGGGCGTTATCGATCTTAATACTGATGCAATCGTGGGAATACGTTGAATCTCCAAATTCGGATTGGGCGAATATAATAATGTCGTGCCATCCATTATCGAAATCTACCAGGTCGATCTCGAAACTTAGAGTATCTCCGTCCCACGTGGTTTTGGATACGCTCGGGTGGGGAGTCGAGTTGTAATTAACCGCGTAAAGTGAATCTTCCTCCTCAAAACCACCATAAGTGCATTTTATTGTACTTGAAGGTCGTATTATTGCTGTGAATGCTGGTAAAGTGCCATCTAAAGTTGAGGATAACGCGTCTATGATATATGATTCACTATACCAATATTCCAATCCAGTTCTAAGAATATGTAGGGTTGGAGGAAACGACTCATCGGTAACACCAGGTATTCGAATGAAAATGCTTGCAGACTCTACAAGATGGGTCCCCTTTGAGTCAATTACGCTGACGACCAGGATGCATGAGCATGAGCCTATTGTATCTGGGGAAATGGCGATATCGAATGTCCATTCAGTTACTGGGCCAGAAGTTACGCCTTGCTGAAATTCAGATACCGAGACGTAGTGCCTGGTTGAAGTAGAGTCTAACAACTCCCAACTTGCGGTATGGGGTTCCAATTCATCCATAAATAGGGCGTTGAATATGAATTCATCATCAATTACGGTACCGTCTTCCACATCGATGCTAAGTGTAGCGGGAAAGTCATTCTCTGCCTGGGAACTTAATGCCGGTATACTCGAAGCAAGTAACAGAATGGATAAGACGACCGAGCCTCGATTGCATGAATTTGGCATGGCTCTCATGCCGCCCGCGTTATGCAACACTATTCAATCTCATGCAATCATGTTTCTATCTGTCGGATATCCTCATTTGCCATGAAAGTTCATCGAGCCATAGTCCTAGTGTATCTCGATCAATATACTCCTTTGCCGTCCTAGCCGAGAGGACGCATTCGCATGCTGCCGATGCCAGCAATGCCGCATCATAGAGGGATAGACCTGACCCCAGAGCTGCTGCAAGAGATGTTGCGGCTGCATCATGCATTCCAATCTGTTGTTCTGCAGCAGGTGCCATGCATGGTATTAGGATCGATTCAGAATCACGCTGGTACAACTGGACGCCATTAATCCCTCCCAGTACAAGAATTCCTTCCCATGAATACTCAATCAACATTTTCTGGGCCGCTTCCTCTATGTCTAATCCGATTCGGCGTGCTAAAAGTGACATGCCCCTCTTCTCAAAAATCACAACCGATGCGCCGCGGCTCTTTTCCAGGCCTGTTAATTTGGGATCTACTATCACTGGAATCCCGATCTTATTAGCTCTGGAAATTAAGTTAAGAGATTCTTCGATAGTAACGACTCCCTTGTCGTAGTCAGAAATAACCAAGGCACAACTATCCTCTAAATCTTCTATTGCAGAAGAGGCGAGCTGAGAAGAGATTGCATCACCTACGGGTTCGTTAGTACCTCGATCCGCCTGAAGAAGTATTTGCCCTCTATCGAGAAGGCTCTCTCTGCTGCCAAAGAATCGAATCTTAGTAAGAGTCTCCCTTGAAGGAATGATACTTACCTTATCCGTCGAAATATTGAATTCTTTTAGTGTAGAAATTATTGACTCTCCTTCAGAATCATCGCCTAACGCAGTATGGAATGAGACCTTCATTCCAAATGAGGAGAGTCCTATGGCAATATGTGCAGATGCGCCCGGTGACTCCTCCGAATGTGTTATTTTTAGTACGGGAACTGGGGCTGTAGAGTTCAAATTATTTGCAAAACCGTGATGGTATCTATCTAGCATTGTGTCACCAATAAGTGTCACTTTTTGGCCATCTATTGATTTCAAGAGATTTCGCAATGTCTTGAGGCTTTCCTGTCTTCTTTCGTCAGTGTCATCGGTCACATTGTACCCACAGAGTTCCCACGGATGATATTTGGGGATAGCGTCTAATTTGATAGCGTCCCCGTCCGTACATGGAGTGGACCGGGAAATGGTGGGTTTTTGATGGTCCAGCGTATAGCAGATTATGGGAGAAATCGGCCATAGGGGCACTTATCGATGGAGGTGGATTAGCGCTTTCTGATATAGAAGTCATGTTCTCAAGGAATCACAGAGGAGTTTCTTTTCCATCTATTCCAGACGATAATGCCATGTTGGAATGGGTGAATGAAAGACTAATGAATGACCCGGCACTAATACAAGAATACGCGATTCTAGAAGCATTAAGAGTTCCGGGTAACAAAGTTGTACTCCAGCATAACTTCTCTAAATTGGGCATAGATGATTCTAATTCATGGGGTATAAGATGGGCGTCAGATAAGCATCCTTCTAAACACAAACCGGACTCAGAAGTTATTTGGTTCAATTCGAGTGAATTATTGAGTGGTAATTCTGATTTATCTCACTCGTTAGAGTCATTACTTCATTGGTCAAATGAGGTATGTTCGAAGGATAGGATCTCAGAGGTTCTTGTCGTGGATGAGGAAAAGTCTGTAGTCACTTATCGTATATCTGAATCTAATCCAACCGGAGTTCTAATTCCCCCAGAGTTTGATGAATTTCAAAGGATCTCAAATCTAGAATCAATAGATTTAGGAGAAAATGGAGTATTCATTGTTCACGACGATGATTGGGCATTCGATGCTATTGGATTGCCATTACATGGGGGCAGGCAGCTCGAAAATATCGAATACGAAGTTGTACAATCCGTAACAAATCAGGCAACAGAGAGTATGTCGGTATCTTCTAGTATTGTTCTAGATCTCTGGAAAAGAGGTCTGAACACTAGGTCTGGTTTCAAGTACGGGACGAAGTGGAGATGCTACCCCTCAATTGTAGGGGAAGGACACGCTCCTTGGCTAGTGGTAGACCCATCATTAGATAATCCGAAGAACTGGGCTGAGGCCTGTCTCTCATCGAGGTTGGCCTCAGGGGTAAACAAGGATTGGCTTTACCCAATAAACGATGATGAAAACGGGTGGAGATACCTGCAAATATCCAGGCCACCCTCAGATTCAAGATGGAGTAATCCTATTAGGCACTAATTTTGTTTGTTCTTCCTGTTTCCGGTTGCTATGGATATTGCCATCAGGATGAGAACTGTGGAGATTGCATTGGAGGGAATTGCCAGCCAGTTCAATGGTCCGAAAGGCAGATTTCCTTCGGCAGTCAATTGAAAAGGAACTCTTTGCTCTATATTATCCAAGTCTATAATCACAAGCTCTCCTTTTGCAATCATCCTCGGCTCCAAAAGTCCATCAGGGGTAATTCGCAATTCAATTGCGTCCCCGGGGGCGAAGGTTCCTTTTGTTAGTGGTTCAGCAATTCTTCCAGCGGCCCCTTCGATCGTAATGCTGCTGTATGTTCTGGGGCCTGAACCGAGTGAATCGGGATATAGAGCAATAGTAGATTCTGAGTCCCAAGGTACGGTTGCTTCGATTTCATCTGTTGATAGCCTATGGTTTACCACTATCCAATCTATAGAAACTGTGTTCTTTGGTCGATCTTGGCAACCGATAGTTCCTTCAATTGTCCCCTTGGAAGAAGAAGAGTTTGTTATTTCGATTAGCTGAATCCTTGTAGAGTTACCATTGTGAGAAGGGATGATAACGCCGCCTGTTGATGAGATATCAACTTCCACAGTACATTTCTCGGTCGAAAACAAATCCGCAATGATGGGTTCATCATTTAGAATCACGATAGGGTTTCGAGGCAAGGTTAGTGTAGAGTTCGCATCACCAACGAAATCGAATTCGATGACTGCAGAACTCTCACTAATATCTATGATATTGACTGTCCATTGAACAAGCCTCCCGTGATTGTCCCAAATCTTCTTTCCGGTATGACCGAACCTATCACCAACATCGAAAACATCCCCTGCTGAACCATAGTCTCTAGCCCTCAACAGAGCGTCATCCCCGTCGGCTTCAACAATCTTAACCCATGGTTTTGTCGGGTCGGTATTCACTAGGTTCGAGGTTACATCTCCCAAATTAAGATCCTGTTGCTCTACCAGTATGCCGTGCCCGGGCAACCCTTTGTCGAAGCCAGTATTCGACCGGAGTGTAACCCAGATATACTCTTGCGGGGCTATCTCAATCCTGAGTGGGTTGCCGCCATTAGACAGTGGTTCTAGGGAGAAGCTTGCATCAGAGATTAAATTAGGCTCAATTGGATCTATGGCACCAATTAGCTGGAGTGTGGAAGAAGAAGGTAGTGTTGGCATGGAGCCATCATCTACCCAATTTCCACTGGCCATCACGTCCCAATCACCTAGTCCGTGCCAGTTTCTCGTAGGTGAATCACTATGAACATCGTACAAATCTATGGCACCCATCTGATGTAAAATCTCATGGACTAATACGCCGAGGCCCCCATGTACAGAAGCCATCGTGTAGTGTTCGAATGTATACTCTCCGACCTTAACAGGCTCATAGAAGTATGAGAAGTGGCTCCAAATGCTCGTCGACGGTCCTCCCTCCTCTTGTGGCTGTCCGGAATGTAGAATGAGTAGCCTGTCAATAATGAAATCTCCATCTAAATCCCATTGAGAGATGTCGTGCTTCTGACCCCAATTAGGCTCCGAAAATGTACTAATTATCGCTTCCCTTGCTAATTCTCTAACGCCTCCTGAGTCTGCTCCAGTGTCTCTTTCTGTATCGGAATCGGTCCCCCAGTGAGACTCCGCGTACGGGGATGCCCAAGTATCTCCTACTATAGTCGTCGTTAATTGAGAATCACCGCCGCTGATCTCAGAGATGTATTGTTGTGCTGAATTATCGCCTTCAAATAGATGTCCAAGTTGAGAATTAGGGAAGGGCTTCGCGGGGAAGCTGACTCTTAATACCGGCCAGAATTCTTCTTCTGCAAGTCCGACTAATGGATTCTCATCAGTATTTCTCGTTTCGACGGTGGATGATACTGCTTCATTGACCGATTCAGAATTTATGTATACGAGCGAAGATGATAACAATAGCATTGTGACAGAGAGAATTCGAAAAATACTACTTGGTGTGATTCTGCTCACACCCTCTGGCCGGTAACTAATGATTTCAACTCAATCCTCAGATGTTATCTCGTTGATTCGGCCTTTTTTGCTCAATTAACTGATGATTCTAACCGGCAAGGAGTTTGATACGAAATCTGACAATATCGCTGAAAATATTGCAATTATGATCTTCAGTCCATCAAACTCGATGGGCAAAGAAAGAATTATCACACCTGTTGAAATTGCCAGTAGCCGCTTTCTAAACCTTATTTCACCGTTTTTTATCATGCCATATATTCTCGTTAGAGAAAGAGAAATCGTTGTCACTGACCAGATTACGAGTATCCATGAAAGTGACATACCAAAGGAGAAGATAGAGGAGGCGTCATATCTAACAAGTACGCCATCGGGCCTGCCAGATGCTTCAGATAACTCAAACAGGTTTGGTAAGCCCTGATACCACATTAAGAAAATGATGATTGGGATGATCGTTGTCGTGAGGATAAGTACCGATATCAGCCAATTGCGCTCTGATGGGTATAGTCCCGGCCTAGCGAACCAATATGCCTGTATTGAGATCAATGGCATTAGTGATAACAATCCAAGGAGAATCACAGCAGCCCACCTCAACTGTAGCCATTCGTACGGCCCGTAGATGGACATGTTCTCGTTGTTGGGACCAGTTTCCAGTGGTAATGCACTTATCCAGTGAGTCAACATATTATCTATTGAGAAGGACCAGAAGATGCACATGATGATGAATGCAAATGAGGTTCTTCTAGCTATTGTATTAAGCTCTCTGAGGTGGTCTTGGATGTCCCAGTTAGGGGAGATGTCTGTTAATTCGCTTGTCACAATACATCCTTCGCATCGGGTAAGGTTCTGGCTGCAAGAACCGTTCTATACACGCCATAAGCAGCCCATGCACTAATCAGGAACGCTGTACCGGTGGCGAAGTCTGTGAAATCAACACCCTGGAAAATGATGGGGCTATCGGAACTAGCCCATCTGACGCCTAGGTAGAACGTTAACAAGCAGCCGAACGCCCTACGGAAACCTTGGGGATAAGCGAGTTCGCTTGCTAGGAATTCTGGTCCATCATCATATCTGCGTTCGAGAATCTCCTTTTGAACGACTGCCCCGACGATAAGTGCAGTTAGGCTAGTCCAGTAGAACAGATTACCCTGTGAGAACACCCTTTGGGATATTGCGTCCTGACGTTCCTGCTCGAGTTGCTCTTCTGACACTTCTAGTAGGAATAGCGAGTCATAGGTACCAACAGAGATGGTTCGGGTTTCCAGGGTTGATCCGCTCTCGTCTGTGGTTATAGTGCCGGGTGGGTTGATCGAGAAAGACAGGACGTTCCAGTAATCCATATCGTCGGGTATCCCCCCTCCATCTACTGAATTTCCGGCTATCCAAAATTGAACAATCCCCACGTCGTCATCGGGAGCGGTCCATGTCAATACCCATGATCCATCAAGATCCGTGTCAGAGTGTGAAACATCATCGGCTCGGCCCTCTGCGTAACGAATCTCTTGGTCTTCCTCCCAGGTGAAGTTACCAACTGAGTCAGAAGAGAGCAGGAAGCCAGCTTGTGTATTTCCTTCACCGCCCGATAGTGTAAGAGAGTCTGCTACCCTGATAGTGAGTTGGTAACTCTCGGATTGTTCGTACATAAGGGGCACACCCGTGACCATTACAACTGCCCTCTCTGATGGTGCGCCGTTGTTATGACAGGAGCAACCGTACTTCACGGTCAACTCATCGTTGGAATTGTAAGCCCCGGGACCATTGCTCATTCCGAGAGCAGGAATTGATACCGCAGCAACTACGATAACGCAAATGAAGGCGCGATTGATGCTCACACGCATGATATCATCATTCCTTTCTCACAGTCGGTGTCAAATAACGGTTGGGGGAGGTAGACCTCATAACTCCTTGATAGAGGAATTCAATTCATTCATCATCTTCTTGCCGTCACCGAAAACCTCTTGATGATTACAACAACTCTTGCCTTGTCGGCGTCTATGATTGGCATTCCTCCAAGTGGCCCCTCACCTGTACGAGCCACGGGATTAATTGTATCATTTGCGCCTATAACGAGAGCGACGTCAGTTTCAGGGAGTTCAGAGTTGATGTCGTCCATCTCAATGAGTTGTTCGTATGGGACGCTTGCCTCGGCCAATAGCACATTCATGTGTCCTGGCATTCTACCTGCGACTGGATGGATCCCATACGAGACCTCTACACCTTGGGACTCCAGAAGGTCGGCGAACTCCTTGACAGCATGCTGTGCCTGGCTAACCGCCATACCGTAGCCAGGGATAATTACGCACTTGCTTATGCCATCGCAAACCATTGCTACCTCCTCTGGGTCGCTACCAACTTTAGTTCTAGAAACCGATTCACGGGCACTCCCTCCGAATGACTTGAAAAGAACCGCAGTGAGGGTTCTGTTCATCGCTTTGCACATAATGAAAGTCAGGATTAGTCCAGCTGCTCCCACCATAGAGCCAGCAATAATCAGGACATTGTTTCCTATCACAAAACCAGTGAAAGCTGCGGCAATTCCTGACATTGAGTTTAGAAGGCTTACAACAACTGGCATGTCCGCGCCCCCAATTGGGATAACAAATAGTACGCCGAGTAAACAAGACAGGCCGACTAGTGAATAGATGTAGTCGTAATTCTCCGGTTCTTGGATTGTTAATCCAATCAGAGAAACGCAACCAATCAAAATCACGCCCTTGACAAAATTCAGCCATGGAGGGCCCCAAGTAGGGAAACTGACCCATTTCCTCCGACCTCTATCGTCCTTTTTTGTGAGAGGGATGTAGAAGCCTCCCCTGAGTTTCCCCATAGCCATGAGGCTTCCCGTAAGTGTAACCCAACCTACGATTCCGGAAAGTCCTATTGCGATCCATGTGGCGTAAAGCTCTACGCCTGCATCTGGAATATCCCCCTCCTGTAGTCGCTTGAGTATTTCTGAAAGGCCCACGAGTGCAGATGCCCCCCCGCCGAACCCGTTGAATAGGGCGACAAGTTCTGGCATCTCAGTCATCTCAACGGTAGTCGCCATGATGTATCCGATTATGGTACCAAGAACTAGCCCGGCTGCTATCAACTCGAATCCGATAATTCCCTCAGTATACATCTTTACCAGTGTAACAAGAACTGCAAGAAGCATTCCATAAGCGCCAAGACGGTTACCTTGGGGGGCAGTCTTGGGACTAGAAAGACGCTTTATACCAATAATGAAGAGGGCTGCCGACACGAGGTAACC
>LULE01000816.1_pt1 | contig 11669 bp, 12 predicted proteins | sample 728231 | NCBI WGS metagenome assembly LULE01 (sample SAMN03860297, study PRJNA289734) | marine metagenome | biome: seawater column; feature: ocean; material: water; isolation source: Red Sea water column Station 192 - depth 10m | place: Saudi Arabia: Red Sea | collected 2011-10-15 | depth 10 m | reverse complement strand
CTTATTTGATCGTTGCCTTTTCCTGTCGATCCATGCGAAACAGCATAGGCTTTAAATTTCTTAGCAACTCTTATTTGGTCTTTAGCAATTAAGGGGCGTGCAATTGATGTACCAAGTAAATAGACACCTTCATAAATTGCATGTCCTCTAATCATTGGGTAAATGTAATCTTTTACAAAAATATCTTTTAGATCATTTATTATTATTTTTTTTACACCAAGTTTTTTTGCATTTTTAATAATTTTATTTTTATTTATCTCTTGGCCAATATCGGCAGTGTAGCATATTACTTCTGCATCATAATTCTCTTGAAGCCACTTTAAAATTATAGAAGTATCTAACCCTCCAGAATAGGCGAGCACTATTCTTTTTTTTGACTTCATGATTTTATGTGCAATTTTTTTTTGCTGAATTGTATGCTTTGGTAAAACCCATCAAAGAATAATGATCAATTGTTTGAGATCCTGATTTATTATATGCAGTAACCATAATTCTTGATGCTTTTTTCATTCTTTTTATAATTCTTTTTTCAATTTTATTGCTTGAAATCCACGCAAAGTCTTCTTGTGCAATGTCAAATTTATATTTTGATTTCCCAGATGATGCTATGATTGAATTTTGGCTATTATATTCGTAACCAGATGTAGTGCTTACCTCATCTGAAATTTTATCAGTTGGCCTAAATGTAACAAATAATCTTGCCTCTCTATCTCCCTTTTTTGGAGATTGTAAAACAGGCTTTGATTGAGCAAAACAAATTTTTCCACTTGTGTCTAATACTTGAATTACTTCCCAGTCTTTAAACTTTCCAATTTTTTTAACTTCTTCAGCAAAGCTTGATGAAAATGTAAAAAATAAAATAATAATTGAGTATCTAATTATGGACATGGATTTGGAAATATTTTTTGAACATTATTTATTTCGTTTATTACTTCTTGATCTAATTTGACTTTTACACTTTCTATATTAGTTTTCAACTGATCCATGGTTGTTGCGCCTATGATCACGCTAGTCATAAATTCTTGCTCCTCACAAAATTTAATGGACATTTGACTCATATCTAGACCATATTTTTCACTTATTTTGAAATATTCCTCTACTGCTTTTTCAGTATTGGGCTTTCTATATCTGGTCCAAAAATCATAATCTCTTTCCATTCTCGAGCCCTTTGGCAATTCTCCATTTCTATATTTGCCTGACAAATATCCACTCGCCAAAGGTGAATAGGAGAGACATCCTATCTGTTCTCTAATAGACACCTCTGCAAGTCCGACTTCATAAGATCTATTAAGTAAACTATAGGGATTTTGAATAGACATCATTCTTGGTAAATTTTTATCTTTAGAAAGTTTAATATAATTCATCACTCCCCAAGGAGTTTCATTTGATAGCCCTACATATCTGATTTTACCCTTATCAACATATTTTTTTAACTCATTAAGAACGTCTTCGAATTGATTCCATTCATTTTCTTTATGCTCATAACCCAATCTTCCAAAGTTATTGACGTTTCTTTCTGGCCAATGAAGTTGATACAAGTCTACATAGTCAGTGTTCAATCTTTTAAGACTATCATTAAGCGCATTTTCTAAATTTTTACCTACAAAACTATTTGCACCTTTTCTTAAGTAATCCCTAGATGGTCCAGCAACTTTTGTTGCTAAAATAATATCTTCTCTTTTTCTGTTTTTTTTTAACCAATTACCTATGATTTTTTCTGTATGACCGTAAGTTTCCTCCTTAGGAGGAACTGCATAAAGTTCAGCTGTGTCCCAAAAGTTTACGCCCTCATTTAATGCAAAATCCATCTGTTCAAAGGCTTCCGCTTCAGTATTTTGTTCTCCCCAGGTCATTGTACCGAGACAAATTGTGCTTACTTTAAGGTCAGTATTTCCTAATTTTTTGTAATTCATTTTTTAAAGTTATTTTTACTTATATTTTGGTGGCTTGAAAATATAGAAATATGATATTATATAAATCTTATGGAATTCAACAAAGAAAATATTTTAAGTAAATCTACAACTGCAAAACAAGCAGTTGCAATGGATGAAGGTTTAAGAGCCTACATGTTAAAAGTATATAACTATATGGCTACTGGAGTTCTGTTAACTGGAATTATAGCACTGTTATCCTTCAAAATGTCGGTTGTTACAGATGCAAATGGTTCAATTGTTGCATTAACTGAATTTGGTAATGCTATATATTTGTCAGGATTAAAGTGGGTAGTAATGCTCGCACCTCTTGCAATAGTTTTTTACATGAGTTTTGGAATTAATAAAATGAGTTCATCAAAAGCTCAAACTACCTTTTGGATATTCGCAGCTTTAATGGGTCTTTCTTTGTCCTCAATTCTTTTAGTTTACACAGGTTTAAGTGTTACTAGAGTATTTTTCATATCTTCAGCAACTTTTGGTGCAATGAGTATTTACGGTTACACAACAAAAAGAGATCTAACTAAATTTGGATCTTTTTTGATGATGGGTTTAATTGGAATTATTATTGCTTCACTAGTTAATATTTTTCTTAAATCTTCTATGATGTATTTTGCAATTTCTATAATTGGAGTATTAATTTTCGTGGGCTTAACTGCTTATGATACTCAAAAAATTAAGAATATGTATGTTGCTTCAGACTCTGGAGAATTAATGGGCAAAAAAGCAGTTATGGGTGCTTTAATAGCATTTTCAGCAGCATTTTTAAAAACACTAAAACTTACTTGTTTGCTAGAAATAGAAAGCCCGTAGTCTCTCCAAGATCCTTCTGATACCATTTTAGCATAGAGATCCAAAATAATTTTCAACTCATTCTTTTCAAAAAAATACTTTATTTCCTCATCTTTTTTTAAGTTATTTACAACAAGTTTTAAGTTTCTATTCATTTAGCTTGTACTTGTTAATAAGACCAATTTGAAAAGCAGTAAAAATAAATGTGATTGGAAGCATTCCCCAAACTTTGAAGTTAACCCAAAACTCCTCTGTTTGCGTTCGCCAAATTACTTCATTTAATAATGCAAGACCAAAAAAGAAATACATCCATCTATTATTTAAGATTTTCCAGCCTTCATCACTCAATGGTAAAGATTTTCCTAAAATTTTTTTTAAAACAGGCTCATCTGTAAAATATTTTCCAAAAAATAAGGCTAACGCGAATAAAATATTAATTATTGTGGGCTTCATGTAGATGAAAACTGGATTATCAAAATATATTGTTAAACCTCCAAATAATGTAATTAACACTCCACTTATCAGTGGAACCATTGGAATTTTTTTCTCTAGTATCCAAACTATAAGAACTGCAATTATAGTTGCAACTATGAGTGGAGGTATAGCTATTTTTAAATTTTTATCGTTATTATAGTAAAAGAAAAAAAAAATTACTAAAGGTCCAATATCTGTAATAAATTTTAAGAAAGATTTATTCACTGCTACATATTGACTCGGAAGAACCCATTAAACATCCATTGATAAATGAGATTTTTTCGGGGAAAAAAGGCTCAAGTTATTTTAAACCTTCAAATTAATCGAAAGCCTACTTTTTAACACATTTTATACAAACAGAAGTCATAACTTATAAATATACTCAATTTATATCTGGCTGAGAATGCTTATTAATTCCATTTTTATCTCCCTCAGTATTCTCGGTCAGACGATTTATCAAAATTTATATCGATTATTTATGTTATAAAAACTCATGTTAAATTATTTTAATCCTAGTAACACTTTAAAGGTTATTAACAAGCTTCAGAAATTTATTTTTGCATTATTTATTGCAGTTTTAATTCTTGGATTGTTTGAAGCTTTGGTACTTTCTCCTGAGGATTATAAACAAAGCGACTCTGTAAGGATAATGTATGTTCATGTTCCTGCAGCTTGGATTTCACTTGGAATATTTTCTGTTATATCAATCTTATCTTTTGGAATTTTAATTTTTAAAAATAAAAATTTTATTTTAATTTCTAAAAGTTTAGCACCATCTGGCTTTGTATTTAATATTATTGCATTGGTTACAGGCTCAATCTGGGGAAAGCCCACATGGGGTACCTGGTGGGCTTGGGATGCTAGAATTACATCAATGTTACTTCTCGCTGTATTTTACTTGATGTTCATACTGAGTTGGAAAATTTTTGAGGATGAAAAGAAATCAATTAAACTTAGTTCATACATTGCAATTTTTGGATTAATAAATGTTCCAATAATTAAATTTTCTGTTGACTGGTGGTCAACTTTACATCAACCGTCTTCTGTAAATGTATTTAAGGAAACCACTATTCACTCAACTATGCTTATGCCATTAGGTATAATGACTGCGGCATTTGCACTTTTCTCAATTTTAATATTTTTAATGAAATATCATACAGAACTGCTAAAGATTAAAAATAAAGGATTAGATAGATTATGATAAGTGAAATTTTAAACATGAACGGATACGGTTTATATGTTTGGTCATCTTTTATGTTTACTTTGTTAAGTTTTGGTACTTTATATTTCGTAACTAAAATTCAGCTAAATAAAGAGTTAAGGAACTTTGAAGCTAAATTTAAAAATTTAGATATTGACAAAGCTGAAATTGCAAAAAAGCAAGAAATTTACAGAGGAATTTTATCAAGTACTTCAACATCTAAAATTTAACTTTAGATTTTCATGTATGGTAAAAAAGTCAAGATACGAGCTTTTTTTATTATTTTAGTATTCACTTCAGCAATTCTTATCACTTTTTTGGTGATAAATTCATTAAAAGAAAATGTTGTATTTTTCAAATCACCGACTGACATAAATAATTTAAATCAAATAGAAAGTAAAAAAATAAGAGTTGGTGGGATGGTTAAAAAAAACTCAATAGAAATTGAAAATAAAAATTTAAAATTTGTAATTACTGATTTTAAAAATGAGATAATTGTAACTTTTAGTGGAGCTGTACCCAACTTATTTGAGGAGGGAAAAGGAGTAGTTGCAGAGGGATATTTAGAAGATAGAAAATATTTAAAAGCAGAAAAAATTTTAGCAAAACATGATGAAAATTATATGCCTCCAGAGGTTAAAGAGGCAATGCAAGGAAATTAGAAATGATTAATCAAATCGGAGCTTATTCACTATATATCTGTTTATTTGTATCTGTATACTTAATATTAAAATCATATATTTCCTCAAAAAATTTTGACAAAAAAATTGATCAAACATTTTTTGCAACTTTGTCAGTACAACTATTTATGACAATTTTAAGTTTTTTTACCCTAGTTTTTGCTTTTGTTTTTTCTGACTTTTCAAATATTACAGTGTTCAATAATTCTCATACGTTAAAACCTCTTTTTTATAAAATATCCGGTACCTGGGGCAATCATGAGGGAAGTCTACTGTTGTGGTTATTAGTGCTAACTTTCTTTTTGTTCATTTTTTTTGTTACCTCAAAAAAGATGAATGTAAGATATAGAATTCTAACGATTTTATTTCAGGAAATTATTATTTTAGGTTTTTTACTCTTCATTCTTTTTACATCAAATCCATTTTTAAACATTTTTCCAATACCTGATGAAGGTTTAGGTTTAAATCCAATTTTGCAAGATCCAGCGCTGGCTATCCATCCACCGCTTTTATATGTTGGTTATGTTGGAACCTCTATAATTTTTTCTGCATCATTAGCAGCTTTAATTACTAAAACTGTAGACAATGTTTGGGCATCTCATATTAAAAATTGGATTTTAATATCTTGGATATTCTTATCAGTTGGAATACTTCTAGGATCTATATGGGCTTACTATGAATTAGGATGGGGTGGTTTCTGGTTTTGGGACCCAGTCGAAAATGTTTCATTGATGCCTTGGTTTTGTTTGACTGCATTGCTTCATTCAATAATAGTTCTTAAAAATAGAAATGTTTTTCATTCTTGGACTGTAATTTTATCAATCACAACATTTTCATTAAGTATGAGTGGAACATTTTTAGTAAGATCAGGGATACTCAATTCAATTCACACATTTGCTAATGATCCATCCAGAGGAGTGTTTATACTAACATTCCTATTATTTCTTGTTTTACTGGCTGTTTTTATTTTCTTTTTTAATCAAAAAAATTTTCCAGATACATACCAAAGATCATTTTTGGTTAGTAGAGAGACAAGTATATTAATCAATAACTGGTTTATGATGTTTTTTTTATCAGTAGTATTAGTCGGGACAGCATATCCAATTTTTCTTGAAGTAATTAATGACGCTAAAATTTCGGTAGGACCACCATTTTATCATAAATTAATCGTTCCATTTCTTATACCTTTTTTATTTTTTATGGCATTAGGACCAAATATAAAATGGATAAAAGATAAAATAAAAAAACTAAATATATCACAAATTATTTTTTTAATTTTATCTTTTGTAATTTCCTTTTTTATTGTTTTAAATACTAATACAAATTATTTGTTCTCAACTTTGTTATTCACATTCAGTTTTTATTTATTTTTTAATGTAATAAATAGTTTTCAAAAAAAAAATTCTAATTTATCTCAAAAAGTTTCCCATCTTGGTTTTAGTATTTTTATGCTTAGTATTTTATTCAATGGTATTTTATCTAAAGAAAATTCAGCAAATATGAAGGTTGGTGATGAAATTAATTTTTTAAATAAAAAATTAATTTTCGAGAATGTAAAAGTTGAAAGTGATTCAAATTTTAAAAAATTAGTAGGTGAATTCAAACTTAATGACAATGGAAAAATTATTCATTTTAAACCAGAAATTAGAGTTTATAGCCAACCCGAAACCATCACAAGTGAAGCAGATATTTCATCAACACTATTTTCAGATAATTTTTTAGTTTTCAGCCTTATTAAAAATGATGGTTTTTTTAATGTTAGATACCAACACAAACCTTTAATGATCTGGATCTGGATATCTGTATTATTGATGTCACTTGGCGGTGTATTCAGCTTCTTTAAATTAAATGAAAAATAATAAGATTTTTTATTTTATTGTAATTTTAATAGTAGCAATTTTTTTTGTTTTGCTTTTAGGTTTGAAAGAAGAAAAAAATTATTCCCCACAGTCAGAAACTAAAAAGTTAAATAATTCAATTTCACTTAAAGAGCTTTATTCAGGAAAAAATATTTTTCTTAATGATTTATTGTTAGAAAATGAGTTAAATTTAATCAATATTTGGGCCTCATGGTGTTTGCCATGTAAAGCTGAACACCCTTACTTGATAAATCTGAATGAGAGATTTGACATAAATTTAATAGGCATAAACTATAAAGATAACTTAGATAATTCAAAAAAATTTCTATCTGATCTTGGAAACCCATACGATGAGGTTTTGGTAGATAGTGATGGAATAAAATCAATTGAGCTTGGTGCTATAGGTGTTCCTGAAACATACTTGATTAATAATGAATATAAAATTATCAAAAAATTTATTGGACCTTTAGACCAAGATGATTATGAAAATATAATTAGTTTAATTAAAAAATGAAAAAAATTTTTTTAACGGTCTTAATATTAATAATAACCACTTTCCATTCCAATATCTCTTTTGCAGATCAAAACAAGAATATTGATCACATAACCAAGAATTTACGATGTTTAATTTGCCAAGGTCAATCTGTTTATGATTCTCAATCAGATTTTGCATTGAGTATGAAAAAATTAATTCAAATTAAAATTAAAGAGGGAAATACCGAAGATGAGATATACAAATTTTTAAAAGAAAAATATGGTGAGTGGATTGTTTATGAGCCAGAAGTGAATAAAAATACAATTTTTTTATGGGGATTACCCCTTATTTTATTTATTTTTGGTGGTCTTTTAATTATTAGAAAAGTAACTATAAAGTAACTCAATTTACCATGAGATCAATAATTAGCTTTGTTATTTTTTGTGTTTTATTGTTTCCAAATTTTGTGAATGCTGAAAATTCTGGAAACAAATGGAGCTTTTACACAGGTATGTTTGATTTCAGTGATGATGGAAAAAAATCAAATCTGTTTGGAATTCAACATATAAATGAGGATTTATATAGAGAAACTTCTTTTGGTACTCTTCAGCCTGTGACTGGTGCATTCATAACAGCTGATAATGCGAAATATATATATACGGGTTTTCAAATTCCAAAGAAAAACGGATCTTTCACGTTCACACCAAGCTTTACACCTGGACTTTATGATGAGGGAGATGGAAAAGATTTAGGACATGTGATTGAATTTAAAACTGAAATTCAGATATCTTTTGAGATATCTGATCAAAGTGAAATCGGTTTATCTTATAATCATATCTCTAACGCTAGCCTAGGTGATAAAAATCCAGGCGCTAATAGTTATATGTTTAATTTTATAAAAGTTTACTGACAGTTTCCTAAGATATGAGAGTTAAAGATTGCTATAATTTTGAAGATTTTAGAAAACTTGCAAAAAGCAAGTTACCAGCCCCAATTTTTCATTATATTGATGGGGGAGCAGATGATGAAGCAACTCTTAAAAGAAACACAAATGCTTTTAATGATTGTGACTTAGTTCCAAGTATTTTAACAAGTGTTGGAGAACCTGATCTGAAGACAGAAATTTTTGGTAGAAAAATTGATATGCCTATTTTTTTATCTCCAACAGCAATGCAAAGTTTATATCACCCGGATGGTGATAAAGCATCAGCCAGAGCAGCAGAAAAATTTAACACAATGTACAGTATGTCTACTATGGCTTCATTCTCAATTGAGGAAATTGCAAATGTTTCAAGTGGACCAAAATTATTTCAACTCTATATACATAAAGACAAATCTTTTACTGATGATCTAATTGATAGATGTAAAAGAGCAAACTTTGATGGACTATGTTTAACTGTAGATACTTTAGTTGCGGGTAATAGAGAAAGAGATCATAGAACTGGATTTACTACACCACCTAAATTTACTTTGGAAAGTTTGATGAGTTTTGCAATGAGACCTCAATGGGTTTTAAATTATTTAACAAATAAAAAGTTTGAATTAGCAAATATCAAACATAAAACAGACAAAGGTACAAATATCGCTAAATCTGTCATTGATTATATTAATGAGCAATATGATCCAAAGATGAATTGGAGTGATGCAGAGTATTGTATTAAGAAATGGAATGGACCATTTGCTTTAAAAGGTGTTATGTCAGTTGAGGATGCTAAAAGAGCTGTAGATATTGGATGTACTGCAATAATGATCTCAAATCATGGTGGTAGGCAATTGGATGGATCAAGATCTCCATTTGATCAAGTCAAAGCAATTGCAGATGCTGTGGGTGATAAGCTGGAGATAATACTAGATGGTGGGGTAAGAAGAGGGACACATGTGTTAAAAGCCCTTGCGGCAGGTGCAAAAGCATGTAGTTTTGGTAAAGCTTTCCTTTTTAGCCTTGGAGCCGGAGGTCAAGTAGGTGTAGAAAGATTGCTACATAATATGCAAGCTGAAATTAGAAGAAATATGATACTAATGGGCTGCAAAAATTTATCAGAATTAAACCAGGACAAAATAATATATAGGAGATAGATTATGGAAATGAAATTAGCTGCGAGCTTAAATAGATTAGGTACAGAAACTGCTTTTAGTGTCTTAGCTGAGGCTAAAAAACTAGAAGCGAAAGGTCATCCCATGATCCATCTTGGACTTGGACAACCAGATTTTAAAACTCCAAAGCATGTTGTAGATGCTGCAAAAAAAGCGTTGGATGATGGACACCATGGATATGTAATGTCAAATGGAATACCTGAGTGCAGACAAGCTGTAACTAGATGGATTAAAAAAAGATACAACGCAGATGTTGATTTTGAAAGAATATTAATTATGCCAGGTGGTAAACCTACCATGACATATGCAATCCAGTGTTTTGGAGAACCAGGTGCAGAGATAATACATCCGACACCAGCTTTTCCTATTTATGAGTCTATGATAAATTATACTGGATCCACTCCAGTTCCTTATGATCTTACAGAAGATAAAGATTTGAAATTCAATGCTGATAAAATTTTATCTCTGATAACTGCTAAAACAAGACTTTTAATTTTAATCAATCCAAACAACCCCACTGGAAGTTTTGTTGAAAAACCTGAAATAGATAAACTTGCTAAGGGATTAGAAAAATTTCCACATGTAACAATTTTAAGTGATGAAATTTATAGTAGACAGATTTTTGATAATAAGGAAATGCCTACATTTTTCAATTACCCAGAATTAAGAGACAGATTAATAGTATTAGAAGGTTGGAGCAAAGCATACTCAATGACTGGTTGGAGGTTAGGTTGGAGTTTTTGGCCTGAACATTTAGTTGAACATGTAAATAAACTTCTAATTAATAGTGTTTCATGTGTTAATGCAGCAGCTCAATTTGCTGGAATAGCAGCTTTAGATGGTCCGGATGACTCAATACATGAAATGATGGAAAAATTTACTGCGAGAAGAAAATTAATCCATGAAGGTCTAAATAGTTTGCCAGGCGTTGAATGTAGTCTACCAGGTGGCGCCTTTTATGCATTCCCTAAAGTTACTGGAACTGGAATGAATGGTGCGGAGTTTTGTCAAAAAGCAATGCATGAAGCTGGAGTTGCAATAGTACCAGGAACAGCATTTGGAAAAAGTTGCAATGAATATGTTAGATTTAGTTTTGCGGCATCTAGAGATAACATCTCTCAAGCTTTAGAAAATATCAAAAAAATGCTTGGATAATTCATGACTGAATTAGCTTTACCTAAAATTGATAAAGATACAATTTCGAGGAAAGATCAAATCGTTTCTCATCTTAAAAAATTTACTAAAGATGAAAATGTTCTTAGTGAGAATGAGGAGATCAAACCATATGAAACTGATGGTTTGGCTGCTTATAAACAGACCCCACTAGCAGTTGTTTTGCCAGAAAATACAAAAGAGGTAAGTGAGATATTAAAATTCTGTAATGAGGAAAACATAAAAGTTATCCCTAGAGGTGCAGGAACAGGTTTGTCAGGTGGTGCGCTACCCCTTCAAGATGCAATTTTGTTAGGTCTTGGAAAATTTAACAAAATTCTTGAAATAGATTTTGAAAATAAATGTGTTGTGACACAACCTGGTGTTACAAATCTTGGTATTACACATGCTGTTCAACACAAAGGATATTATTATGCTCCAGATCCATCAAGTCAGCTAGCATGTTCAATTGGAGGAAATGTAGCTGAAAATTCAGGAGGCGTTCACTCATTAAAATATGGAACAACTACAAATAATATTCTTGGTGTCGAAATGGTAATGATGGATGGAACAATTACCAGAATTGGTGGTAAGACTTTAGATCAAGAGGGATATGACTTATTAGGGCTAGTATGTGGATCTGAAGGTCTACTAGGAGTGATTACAGAAGTAACAGTAAAAATTTTAAGAAAACCTCAGTCTGTGAGGGCTGCTTTAATTGGCTTTCCTACGGTCGAAGATGGAGGAAATTGTGTTTCTGATATTATATCAAGCGGGATTGTCCCTGCTGGAATGGAAATGATGGATAAAGCTTTGATCGATGCAACGGATAAATTTTCAAAAGCCGGTTATCCTAAAGACGCAGAAGTTTTAATGATCGTTGAGCTTGATGGTACCAAATCTGAAGTTGATGGTCTTTTAAATAAAGTAAGTGAGATTGCTAAACAAAATAACTCTAATAGTATGAAATTAAGCAATAATGAAAAAGAAAGATTAGCTTTTTGGTCTGGA
>LULE01000943.1_pt1 | contig 11689 bp, 15 predicted proteins | sample 728231 | NCBI WGS metagenome assembly LULE01 (sample SAMN03860297, study PRJNA289734) | marine metagenome | biome: seawater column; feature: ocean; material: water; isolation source: Red Sea water column Station 192 - depth 10m | place: Saudi Arabia: Red Sea | collected 2011-10-15 | depth 10 m | reverse complement strand
GTTAAATTCCCTGCACCTATGCCAATAGTGGGAATATTGATATTCTCAGAAATTGACTGTGCAACAACTGTTGGAACACCTTCTAAGACCATTGAAAAACAACCAAGCTCTTGAAGAAGTAAAGCATCTTCAAATAATTGTCTAGCCAAATCTAAGGTTTTGCCCTGAACTTTATACCCACCCATAAGATTCTTTGATTGAGGAGTTAAACCAAGATGGCCCATTACGGGTATTTCTGCCTCTAACAAAGCTTTAATGGTTTCTTCTCTTTTTCTACCACCTTCAATTTTTACAGCATCAGCTTTTCCTTCTTGAATAAATCTTCCAGCATTTTTTATCGTATCTTCTTTACTGACGTGATAAGACATATAAGGCATATCAGCAACAACAAGGCTTGAAGGTTTTGCATTAGATACAGCTTTAACATGATGTAACATTTCATCTACAGTAACGGAAAGTGTGTCATCATGGCCAAGAACAACTTGTGCTAGGGAATCGCCAACCAAGATTATATCTATTTCTGCTTCCGAAACTGCCTTTGCTGATGGATAATCATACGCCGTCATCATAGAAACAACACGGCTATTTTTTAAATTAGTTATATAAGGTACTGTTTTTTTCATTTCCTCTCTCCGCTATAAAAGTCGAAGGATTAATTTAATTATAAAACTCAAAAATTTTTTATAAAAGCTTTTTTAATTTTTTCAAATTTCAAATGAAGTGTAATATATGTTTACTTAAATTAAACCAATTGTTATAAGGAGAAGTAGTGAATCACGACAACAGTATTTCAGGCAAAGATTCAAGTGCATGGTTAGGTGTGCTTGTTTTTGTTGTTGGTTTATATCTAGCGTGCACTTTGATAGCAAATATTGCATCACTTAGAATCGTGATTTTTGCAGGTTTTTCTATAGATGCTGGTACATTAATTTATCCCCTTACATTTACTTTGAGAGACCTTATTCATAAAGTAGGTGGAACAAAAACAGCTCGAGCGACTATTTTTACTGGAGCAGGAGTAAATGTTTTAATGGTTGCATATTTTTGGTGGGTATCAACAGCTCCTGCTGATATGGAGGTTGGTCCGCAAACAGAATGGTCAACCGTCCTTGGGCCACAATGGAGAATTGTGACTGCATCAATTATTGCTATGTTAATTGCAGAGTTAATAGATACATATGTGTACCAAAAATGGGTCAGTAGATTTAAATATAAATACCAATGGGGAAGAGTTCTTTCTTCAAATGCTATTTCATCTCCTATTGATTCGTTGGTGTTCTCTTTTATAGCCTTTTATGGATTAATACCAATAAGTGTTGTTTGGTCGATATTTGCATCTATGGTTGGTATAAAACTAATAAGCTCATTAGTTAGTTTGCCAGCGATTTATTTAATTAGGCCAAAACTTGAATGGACTTTAGAAGGTCAATCCTGAGAGATAATATAATTTGTTATAAAATTTATTAATCTTTTTATCGTCGTTTAATATTTAAAATATGAAAACAGTAAAAGTTTTATTATTACTATTATTTGTTTCATGTACAGCAATAGAAAGCGTAGAAATAGTGGACAGTAAATATCAAAAAGCTTATTTTGCAGGCGGTTGTTTTTGGTGTATGGAACCTCCGTTTGAAGCTCTTGAAGGAGTTGTTGAAGCAACCTCTGGATATATGGGTGGTAGTGTAGAAAATCCTACTTATGAAGAAGTAACAACTGGGGAGACAGGCCATGCAGAAGTTGTAGAAATCTTGTTTGATCCAGAAGTAGTCACATATGAAGAATTGTTAGAAGTATTTTGGAGAAACATAGATCCTACTGCATTAAATTATCAATTTGCAGATGTTGGTTCACAATACAGAACTGAAATTTTTACTGTTGGTGAAGAACAAAAAAGCTTAGCTGAGAAATCAAAAGTTGAACTAGATGAATCAGGAAAATTTAACAAACCAATCGTAACTGCAATCTCAGTTGCTCCGGAGTTCTACATTGCTGAAGATTACCATCAAGATTTTTACAAAAAACAAAGCATGCGTTATAAAATGTACGCTCAAGCTAGTGGTAGAAAAGGGTTTTTAGAAAAAACTTGGCAAGAAGACTAGTTTTTTAAAGTCTTGTAGAGAGTCTCTTTCCACTCTTTATTATCAATCTCCCAAATAACATTGATATTTTTTGTTGTATGTGACCAGTACTCATCAATATGAGGCTCGCTTTCGCCAACATTTAGCTCATCTACAATTGTCATTCCCCTGGCTGGTCCATCCACGACAATTTTTACATGATGGCGATCTTGCTTTAATACAACATCATTGTTTAAAGCGACTGCCATAGCTACTGGGTCCGGCAGTCCTAATCCTGGATCGCCCAACCAATTCTGGCTTGAATCAAGAGCATGTTTGTTGCAATCTATTGTAAAATCACCTTTTTTTGTCTTAAAGCTGTAAACAAAGTCCATTTCTTCTTCTGTTAAATTCGCACCTCCACGACAAAGCTCCCATCCAACTATTGTTATATCAGGATGTCCCGACTCAAATACAATGTCCGCAGCTTCAGGGTCGCACCAAATATTGTATTCAGCCGCAGGTGTTACATTTCCAACTGTTGTAGCTGCTCCCCCCATGATGACTATGTTTTTAATTTTTTTAAAAGATTCTGGATGTTTTTGAATGAAATAGCCAACATTGGTTAATGGCCCTAGAGTTACCAGGGTTATCTCATTTGGATATTGTTCAACTAATGATTGTAAAACGTCCATATAGTCAGAATTATCCTCATTAAGTTGAGGGTCTGGATAATTCATATTTCCCATACCGTCTGGTCCATGAAACCAGTCTGCATGTTCTCTTTTTTTCACCATTGGTTTATCACTTCCCACATATACGGGTACATTTTTTTCACAAAGCTCAATCGTGTACCTAGCGTTAATACTTCCTTGTTCAACCGGCATGTTTCCAGAAACTATGCTTACTCCTAATACCTCTACATCTGGATATTCAAGAGCCATCAATAATGCAACGGCATCATCTGATGCAGTATCTGTATCAATAAAAAATTTTCGTTTTGTCATAAAACTAGACTATCAAATATTTTATAAACTATCACAGTGCTTTCGTAATACATTTTTTGGGTAACTGTCGCTAATCACAAAATCCGGATCGGGGTTTAAAGTGTTTTGTGACTTTTCTGACATTAATTGCAGGTACTCCTCTGAATCTCTCCAGTTTTTAATACTGTATTGTTGATTTTCTTCCCACCAGTCAACTTCATCTTGAATTGTCCACTGGTTGTCTATAGATATCAGATGCTTTTCTAATGCTTGATTTGCTTCTCTTGAGTCTTCAAAGTTATTATAAAATCCTTCAATTAATCCAGCTAAGTAGTCATTATTGATTTCATATTCTGAAATAATTTTTTCTAAACCTTCAATTCCTATTTTATTAATTCTTAATGCCTCATACACATAGTCAAGCTTTGTAGCATCTAAGCCTGAATATGCTCTATATATTTCACTTTCATATGCTTCAATTTGTATAGTGTCAAACACTTCTTCAATAGCATCTGCTAATTCAATGCAGTTATCTATTTTCTCAGATGATGATTCTTTGTATTCCTTTTGGGTTTCTTGTTGTGCTTCAGACATAGCATCTTTTGCAATAAGCATTTCCTCAGCAAATGGATCCAGATCAGTTTCTGCAGTTCCACCACAGAAAGATATAAGCAAAAGATATATCACTAGTTTTTTCATCTTAATACATGGTTGTGTATGTCAAATGGTGTGGATAATGTGTAGCATGGTAATTTTTCCATAATCGATAATCGAGTTGAGGTATTATGATTGCTTTGTCCTTAGGTCTCCTTTTGTTTATGCTTTCTGTCAAAAGGGCTGTTGTGTAAATTGATGCTATCCTAATTTCAATTTCTTCATCAGTATCTCGCTCAATTAATACTCCACTTTTAATTTTTTTATCTAGTTGAGGACTATAAGCAGTAATGTTTTTCAAATTTAAAGCAACTGGGATTATGTAGTCAGCAAAAGCTGTCATGGAGTTCATATCTTCTATTTTGAAGTAATTTGACCCAGAGAGTTCAGCGTGAATTACCCAGAATGCTAGTTGAGCTAATTTGTAAAATTTAACGTTGCTCTCTTTAAACTGTGATGAATCATCAAATCTTGGAAATTCTTCGATTAATCTTTCTATCAGGCCACCTCCGTCTGAATAAAGTTTTTTTGGTCCGTTGTTGATAAAATTTATCCAATCACCTTCATAGCTATCTACAAGTTTTTGTCCTACTTCATTTAATATTTCAACTCGTTCTTTCAACATAGGCATTTCAATATTTCCAACAAAAATATTTTTCAGCTGATGGAGAGAAATACTGGCCATTTCATTACCATCTGTTAATTTAATTCCTGAATCTATTGCATTGTTTACTTGAAAATACATTGCTTCGCTGTCAGAGAGAATTTTTCCATCTTCGTTTATTTCATATTTAATAGACGTATCAAAATCTGTAAAAGCAAAATTTAAAGTGTTCATAAACATTGTTGCTCTAATAAAATCATCCGCATCGTCTCTTACAGCAGCGCTACTTGGAATAGGAAACTCCTCATAAGCTAGCCAATCAGCAACAGATTCTATGGAATCTTTATTTATTGAGAGGTGTTCAAGCTGGTCTACAACTTTTGATACAGAACTTAAGACTTCGGAGTCCCAATTTATTTTCACATAAAGAATCTTAGTAGAAAATAGTAGAAAAAATTTTATACTAGTTTTATGAGTTCAAAAATTTGTGTAATCGGAAGTTCAAATATTGATCAAATAGCATATACAAAAAATATTCCCGCAGATGGAGAGACGCTATTTGGAGATTCCTTTCAAATGGGTTTTGGAGGAAAGGGAGCTAATCAAGCTGTTATGGCTGGTCTGCTTGGAGCTGATGTATACATGATTACTTGTTTGGGCGATGATGTTTATAAAGAAATGACAATAAACAACTACGAAGCAAATAATGTAAATACTGATCATATACAATTAGTCAAAGGTGCAAGTGGTGTAGCTCCTATATGGGTTGATGCGACAGGCCAGAATAGAATAATTGTTATTCCTGGTGCAAATAATGAAATAGATGCGCAAAAAGCAATTTCATCTATAGAGGCAATTGGAAATATTTCGGTTCTAGTTGGACAGTGTGAAATCCCTATGGAAGTCAACCATGAAGTTTTCCAATATGCAAAAAGTAAGCCTAATGATGACAACTTTTTAAAATTTAATGAAGAGATACCTTGTAATTTAATTGTTACTTTAGGTGAAAAAGGTGCTGTTTTGGTTGATGAAAATAAAACACATTATTTTGATGCTCCATCTGTAAATGCAGTAGACACCACTGGAGCTGGTGATTCGTTTATCGGAACCTTTGCATATGAATTATCAGAATCGAACTCACCAGAATCTAGTATAAAAAAAGCAGTTGAAAAAGCTAGTCAGTCAGTTACAAAAAAGGGTACTCAGTCTTCTTACAGTTAATCTTATGGAAGATAGTTCTACTGATCGATAGTTAAGCTTGATTCTAAAATAATATTTGTCGCATTACTTACTGCGTCTAGGTATGTATCTTTATCTAAAGCTTCTTTTCTAGATTGGTCTCCATAAATTACTAGTAAGGCTCCCGTTCTTACTCTTCTATAGCTTCCTACTACAAATAAAGCAGAGACTTCCATTTCAGAACATAATACGCCACCTCGAACCCAAGCCTCCCATTTTTGATTTAAGTCGTATGAAACGGGCATTGAATCTGGGTCATGTTGCCCATAAAAAGAATCTTTTGTTTGCACAACACCGATGTGATAAGTGCTTCCCTTATCTTTTGCAGCTTGTTCAAGCGCAAAGACCATGTCAGCAGATCCAACAGCAGGATATTCAATTGGCATATACTCTGTAGATGTGCCTTCTTGTCTTACTGCACCGTTAGCTATTACTAAATCTCCAACTCTTGTGTGCTCCTGCATAGCTCCAGAAGTTCCAAGTCGAACCATTGTTTTTACTCCAATGTTTGCTAACTCTTCTACGCCTATTGCTGTTGAAGGACATCCCATTCCTGTTGACATTACACTTACTGGTCTACCTTTATATGTTCCTGTAAATGTTTTATATTCTCTGTTAAAGGCAACTTCTTTTGCTTCATCAAAATGTCCAGCGATAAACTCTACTCTTCCTGGGTCTCCCGGTAAAATTACAAAATCAGCAACATCCCCTGGCGCTAGTCCGATATGGTACTGCTTTTCTCCATCAAGCATAGATTTTTTTTCTGTCATGGTTGAGATGATATCAAATCATCTTTAAAAGGTCACTAAAATTTTTTATAAATTTGTAGAAATTGCTATTAAAAGTGATATTTTAATGATATGAATATTCCTGAACTGCATCTTCCTACAGAGAACAAAGAGTTTATAAAAAATCCGTATGAAAAAATGGGAGAGTTTAGGGAAAGCACACCTGTATTCTGGGATGAAATTAATGATCTTTTCTTCTTTACTAGATATCAAGATGTTCGAAGCATCCAATCAACAAAATCATTTGGCACAACGTTTAATCATATAGATGGGTTTGAAGAATCCGTTGGAAATCAAGAAATACCAATCACTTCAACTGCTTATAAAAGATCTGATCAATTTGGATCGTATAAAAATTTTTGGAAATCTGAAGAGTTTTCGCTTTTAAATTTAGAAGGTCAGTTGCATAAAGAGCTTAGAGGGTTGGTTGCTAAAGCTTTTCTACCAAGGTCCGTACAACAATTAGTTCCTTTTATGGAACAAAAATCTGAAGAGTTATTTAATGGTCTCCAAGGTTCAGAATTTGATATGTTAAAAGATTATGCACAACCTTATTCTGTAAGTATTATTGGAAAACTTTTAGGGGTACCTGAAAGTGATCATTTAGAGTTTCTTGATTGGTCACACAAAATTGTAAAAATGTACGATTTTGAAGTGACTGAAGAAAATGCTAATAAAGCCGAGGAAGCAGCAAAACAATTTATTGAATACACTCAAGACCTGCTTAATAAAAGAAGGCAGAACCCTGAAGACGATATGATTACAAGATTGTCACAAGTCTCTGAAGATAATAATTATTTAACAGACGATCAAATTATTTGTACAGTTATCTTGCTTCTTAATGCTGGACATGAAGCTACTGTCAATACTTTAGGCAATGGGCTTCATGCTCTTTTAACTTTAGGAAAGTCATTTGAAGAAATAAAAAATGAAGCGGATGAAATTAATGATGTAGTAGAAGAGTTGATAAGATTCGATAGTCCCTTACAATTTTTTCAACGATACGCCCTAGAAGATATTGGAATAGGCGGACATGATATTAAAAAAGGCTCAAAAGTAGCAATTCTATTGGGCTCAGCCAATAGAGATCCCAGGGCTTTTGAAGAACCTGACACTATCAATTTTAAACGTGAAATGAAGGACCACAGTAGTTGGGGTGGTGGTATACACTTTTGTATTGGTACCCATTTAGCAAAATTAGAACTCGGAGTATCTTTTAACCACATACTTGAAAAAGAATTTCAATTAATAGAAGAGCCTTCAAGAACAGGTGCTTTCGGTATCAGAGGATTTAAAAATCTTTTGGTTTCAGTTTAATTTTTCGATTTCAGGAATTAATTGATCAATATTATTAACGGTTACCGTCAGCATTCCTTCAACAAATAAGTTTCTATATCTTCTTTCGTTAGCATTTATAGCTATAACTGGTTTTTCCTTTGCGTAGGTGTGGCCTATCTCTGCTGAAGTTCCTGAGTCAATATCTTGACCAGTCAGAAGTGCAACTGTAAGGTCTGCAGCATCTAGTGCATCAAGATCATTTTTAAATATACGATCCTTGGTCTCCTGTGACATATCTGTACCCTTAAGTTCAGACTCGTCAATACCTGTTTGGTCTCTGTGTGGAAGAAAGCAATCGTAGCCATTTCCCTCAAGTTCTTTTGCAATATCTTCTAAATACATTTGCTCATGTTTATTAAAAAGTGGACCTGCGATATAAATTTTTTTAATCATAAAACCAAATTAGCAAAATTATTTAACCAATGTATTGCCAAATGATTTAAACTCCATGTATGGGGAAATCTAAAAAGTATGGTATGAATACTAAAGCCCTTCATGCTAACAAACGTTTTGAGCCAATAAGTGGAGATGTAATGCCTCCTCTTCACCTCTCTACAACTTACAAAAATGATGTGCCTGGTGAATCAGATTATTTTTATGGAAGAATTAACAATCCAACAAGAGAGTTGTTTGAAAGAACCTTGGCGTCACTTGAAGGCATTGAAAATTATGAGGAGCAGCATGCTTTTGCGATGGCGTCAGGAATGTCAGCAGTAAGCATAATTGCCGAACTAGCTAAACCTGGTGATAATGTTGTGATAACAAAAGATGTATATGGTGGAACCACAAATTACTTTTCACGAATAATTAGAGACCGTGGAGTGGAAGTAAATTTTTGTGACTTTGCAGACCATGATGCTTTAGTTAGCTTGTTAAATGAAAAAACCAAACTCGTTTGGATAGAGTCACCATCCAATCCCTCAATGAAATTATATGATTTACAAAAAATCTCTGAAATAGTTCATCAATACGATGCTTTATTAGTTGCGGACAGCACTTTCTCAACGCCATTTATAACAAGACCTTTTGAACATGGTGTAGATATTATTATGCACTCAACCACTAAATATATTGGCGGACACAGCGATACGCTAGGTGGAGCTGTTTTGTGTAAAGATCCAGAGTTGCATGAGACCTTGATGCTTTATCAAAGACAAGGTGGTGCAATTATGTCTCCTTTTGATGCTTACTTGGTGCAAAGAGGCCTATATACGCTTGGACCAAGAATAAAACTTCATTCTGAAAATGCTCATAAGCTAGCAGAATACTTAGATGGTTCTGAACACATAAAAGAAATTAGATATCCCGGATTGAGTAACTTCGAAAATCATGAAATTGCAGTTAAACAAATGGATTACTTTGGTGGAATGATGAGTTTTTATCTAGAAGAACATATAAATCAAGAAAAATTCTGGCAATCACTAGATTTATACAAACTTGCTGTGAGTCTTGGCGGTGTTGAAACACTGATTGAACTTCCTTATTTAATGACTCACGATAACGCTCAAGATACAGAAGCAAGCGCTCCTATTGACCTAATTAGAATCTCTGTCGGATTAGAAAATATCGAAGATTTGATTGAGGATATGGAATCTGCACTTAATGCAGCCAAAAAATAATCTAACTCCTAACTACTTTTCTTACGCAATATATTCTGTCATCGTTACTGCACTGTTGTTCATTTTGTTTGGATCTAATGGATGGGGTCCTGCAGCTGAAAACGAACAAGCTATTGGTGAAATTTCAAGATGGTGTGAAAGAGTAAGTGCTGGTTTTTTTAGAGAGCCTGCTAACACTCTTGGCAATCTTGGATTCGTTGTAACAGGTCTTTATATGTTTTATAAGCTAAGCCAAGACGCTACATCGTCTAGGGGAATTTTTATGTTTTCCTCCTCAAGTCTTGCATTGCTTTATGCAACAGCTTCTACTTTTTTAGGACCAGGTTCAATGGCAATGCATGGAACTCATACAAAGTTTGGAGCTTGGTTAGATAATGTAAGTATGGTTATGTATATCCTTATATTATGGATATATAACTTAAAAAAACTTTCAAGATTTAATCAAAAAACTTTTTACTACATTTACCTGTCGATATTAATTTACTTTTCGATCGCTTACTGGAACTACGGCTCAGGTCTTGGCATCGGTCTAGATATATTCGAAGTAAGCATCGGATTGTGGTTGTCAACAGAAGTCCTAGTACGTTTTCCTAATTTTTATGGTCGCTTATCTTCAGGGTTTGTTGTTTTATTAGTACAAGAATTATTTGGAAATAGATTAATTGATGTAATTCAAAATCCAATAGATAATTGGCATATTCTTTTTTACTTTATTCCAGCATTGACCCCCAACATTGAAACAAATGTTGATGTAAAAAGATCTTATAGTCCTTGGTTTTGGCTTGGATTTCTTTCTTTTTATGCTGCATATACAATATGGCTTACTGGAGTGGCTGGTGATCCTTCTTGTGATCCAGATTCATGGCTACAAGCTCATATGATTTGGCATTTGTTATGTGCAGTAGCAACTCTTAGTTTTTTTAATTTTTACAGAAATGAAACTACTCTGTAAAACTTAAGCTGTCTATCCAGGCTGAAATTTCTTTAACAGTACTTCTATAATCTTCTAACGCGTGTTCTTCAGAATCATAAGAAGACCTGCTTGGGTCTACAAATGCGTTATGTATTCTGTTTTTTCCATTCGGAAACACCGGACATAGCTCATTAGCTGAATCACAAACTGTTAGTACATAGTCAAAAGGTTCCTCAATAAATTCGTTTACTAATTTTGGATATTGAGTGGTTATATCATAACCTTCTTTAGCCATTGCTTTTACGGCATAAGGGTTAACTATCTCTTCAGGTTTTGTTCCAGCTGAGTAAATATCATAATCAGGAAACTTTGCTCTTAAAAGTCCTTCGGCAATTTGAGATCTACAAGTATTGCCAGTACAGATAACAATTATTTTCATGAACCTAGTTTAAATGAAAAATTAGAATAATAATGTGGATACACAAGCCAACAAAGAGCGTAAATTTACCCAAGCAATGGAAAAGTGGATCATGTACTTTATGTATGCATTGTTTGGAGGGTTGTTTTTGTTAATTTCTCTTCAAGGCTCTTGGAGTGAGGGTTTAATTTTATTTCCTATAGCAATCATTTCCCTTCCTCTCACAAAGTGGGGTATGCGTTGGCAAAATGAGAGATATGTAAGAAGTGCACAAAATCAAGATGACTTAAAAATAGTTATGAATAAATTAGATGAAATTGACAAGAGATTATCAAAATTGGAGGAAAGTTGATAAGTATTAAATTGATGCTGGAGCATATGGCATGGGCAAATCAAGAAATATATAAAGAGATTAAAAAGCTGGACACAAAAGTTCTTGATTATTTTGTAATCGATCCAGAGTGGACTGTTCGAACAATAATGGTACACATTGCAGGTGCATCACATTTGTATGGTCAGCGATTAAATGGTGAACCCTTTTCACGTTTTGAACTTAAAAGTACTGACGATTCGGAAATTATAGATGAATTGTTACTTGAGTTAGACAGGATTGATCAAAGTTTACTAAAAAATGTTGATAGAGAAGATGAAGAGGTAACCTATAAAACATCAAAAGGTGAGGGCAAAAGTACAGTTTCTGAAATACTTTCCCAATTAATCTTTCATGCAGGAGAGCATCGAGCTCAAATTGTTGCTGCCTTAGACAAGCACAACGAAAGATCTATTAACTTAGATAATTTTTCCGTTTGGAGTTATGTTAACTCAACTAAGTAGTTGAGTCTGATACCCATTTTTCATACTCAGGCAAAGTAAATACAGGTTCCAATACTGTGATTTTTGGAAGTTCATAAGGATGTCTTTGCTTAACAACATCAACAACTTCTCTCATCAAACTTTCTTTTGTATATAGCAATATTTCAATTTCTGAATCCTCGACCAACTCATCTTTCCACTTATAAGATGATTGGATTTCATGAAAAGTTCCGCATGCAATCTTGTTTGTTTCAAGTAGT
>LULE01000623.1_pt1 | contig 11695 bp, 13 predicted proteins | sample 728231 | NCBI WGS metagenome assembly LULE01 (sample SAMN03860297, study PRJNA289734) | marine metagenome | biome: seawater column; feature: ocean; material: water; isolation source: Red Sea water column Station 192 - depth 10m | place: Saudi Arabia: Red Sea | collected 2011-10-15 | depth 10 m | reverse complement strand
GCTAAAGAGGCTGCACAACAATCAACAGCGGTAACAGATGAAGGCTTAAGAGCCTACATGTTAAAAGTATATAATTACATGGCAACAGGAATCCTTATGACAGGGATAATTGCCCTTATAACTTTCAAAATGTCAGTTGTGACTGATAGCTCAGGATCTATAGTTGGACTAACTCAAGTGGGTAACGCGATCTATATGTCAGGGCTAAAATGGCTAGTAATGTTAGCTCCGCTTGGAATCGTGTTTTACATGAGCTTTGGCATTAATAAAATGAGTGCAGCTAAAGCGCAAACAACTTTTTGGATTTTTGCTGCATTAATGGGTCTGTCTCTTTCGTCAATTTTATTAGTTTATACTGGCATGAGTATCACAAGAGTATTTTTCATTTGTTCTGCAACATTTGGAGCAATGAGCATATATGGATATACAACAAAAAGAGACCTAACAAAATTAGGATCTTTTTTAATGATGGGTTTAATTGGTATTATTATCGCATCAATAGTTAATATATTTATGAAATCCTCAATGATGTATTTCGTAATTTCTATTTTAGGTGTTTTAATTTTTGTAGGACTTACTGCTTACGACACACAAAAAATTAAAAACATGTATGCAGCTAGTGACACGGGTGAATTAATGGGCAAAAAAGCTGTAATGGGTGCATTAACGCTTTATTTAGACTTTATTAATTTATTTATCATGTTGCTTAGACTTTTTGGTCAAAGAAGATAATTTAAAGTTTTTTCCAATTAATATTTTTCAATAGATTATTTAAATCAGACGAATTTCTAAATATTTTTCCATTTGCATCGGTAATTAAGTATTTAAGATTTTTATTTTTTGGCTTAAAATTTTTGCAAATCTTATACAGAGCATTTTCCGTGGTGTTTTTAAAAACACTAAAACCAACTTGCTTGCTTGAAATATTAAGTCCATAGTCTTTCCATGATCCTTCAGAAACCATTTTAGCGTATAAGTCTAAAATAATCTTTAATTCATCTTTTTCAAAAAAATGTTTTTCTTCAATATTCTTTTTATTAACATTATTGATTATTAGACGTAGATTATTATTCATTTGTTTTATACTTATTTATTAAACCTATTTGAAAAGCAGTGAATATAAATGTAATTGGTAATAGTCCCCATACTTTAAAATTTACCCAAAATTCTTCAGATTGAGTTCGCCAAACTATTTCGTTTAGAATAGCTAGACCAAAAAAGAAATATATCCATCTTTTATTTAATATCTCCCATCCTTCATCAGTTAGAGAGACAGAGTTACCCATTAATTTTTTTAAAACGGGTTCATTTGTAAAGTACCTTCCAAATATCAGAGCGAATGCAAAGAGAATATTTATAATTGTTGGTTTGACATAGATAAAAACTGGATTATCAAAGTAAATTGTTAAGCCTCCAAATAAAGTAATTAAAACTCCACTTAACAAAGGAATCTTTGGTATTTTTTTTTCTAATAACCAAACAATAGCTAATGCAATTATTGTCGCAATAATAAACGGGGGAATTGCAATTTTTAAGTCTTTTCCACTATCGTAGTAGTAGTAAAAAAATATTACTAGAGGTCCAAAATCTGTTAAAAACTTTAAAAAAGATTTGTTCACAGGCAAGATATTAACATAAATAATATTTTCATTGAAACTTTTAATTTTTCTTATTGATTTTTGTTTTTAAATACCCATACTAAATTTGATGGGAATACAAAAAGCTAAATTTTCAATTGGAGATATAGTGAAACATAAACACTTCGACTTTCGAGGTGTAATTTATGATGTTGATTTTGAGTTTAATAATTCAGAAGAATGGTATCAATCTATACCAAAAAATGTAAGACCAAGAAAAGATCAGCCTTTTTATCATCTGTTAGCTGAAAATGATGAAATCACATACGAGGCATACGTTTCCGAGCAAAATCTTCTTGTTGATGACTCAGATGAACCAATTAAACATCCTTTAATTGAAGAAATTTTCTCTGGAAAAAAGGGATCTAGCTATTTCAAGCTATCTAATTAAATAAATCACTTTTTTAACACATTTAGCTCAAACCTTTGACACAGCAATTTGCTTTTATAAGGTTAATTCTGATCAAGGGTGCTACTTATTTACCCTTCGTTATTATCTCCCTCTGGCATTCTTGATCAGGCAGTTTTTTCATAATAAATATAATCTCATATATGTTTAAATATTTTGAACCGAATAAAATTTTTTCAATAACATCAAAAGCTCCTAAGTATGTATTATTTTTATTTATTGTCATTCTTTCAATAGGATTAACAGAGGCGTTAATATTATCTCCTGAGGATTATAAGCAAAGTCACTCTGTCAGAATAATGTATGTTCATGTTCCAGCAGCTTGGATTTCGCTTGGAATTTTTTCAGTTATTACTTTTTTATCTATAGTTGGATACATTTTTAAAATAAGAAATTTTTTTTTAATCGCAAAAAGTTTGGCACCCTCTGGGTTGGTATTTAATATAATAGCTCTTGTTACTGGTTCCATATGGGGCAAACCCACATGGGGAACTTGGTGGGCTTGGGATGCAAGAATAACTTCAATGTTAATACTAGCACTGTTTTACATAATGTATCTTGTTGCATGGAGAATTTTTGAAGATAATGACAAAGCATTTAAAGTCACGTCAATTATAACAATTTTGGGAATTATTAATGTTCCTATAATTAAGTATTCAGTAGATTGGTGGAATACATTGCACCAACCAGCTTCAATCAACATACTCTCGAAGTCTTCAATTCACATATCAATGCTGTTTCCATTAATGACAATGACTGCGGCATTTGCCCTATTTTCTCTACTGATTTTTTTAATGAAATATAATACAGAACTGATAAAAATTAAGAATAAAGGGTTAGATAGATTATGATTGAAAATTTATTTTTTATGAATGGATATGGGCTGTATGTTTGGTCAGCATTTTCGTTTACTTTAATAAGTTTTTTGACACTTTTTTTGGTTATCAAAATTCAATACAAAAAAGAAAAAAATAAATTTTTAGCAAAATTTGGATCTTTAGATTCTGAGAGAGCAGCTTTTGCAAAATCTCAAAGTATAAATAAAGAAATTTTGTCGAATACTTCAAACATTTAACTTTTGAAACATGTATGGGCGAAAAGTTAAATTAAGATTTTTTTTTATATTATTAATAATAACAACCTTAGCGTTATCAGTCTTTTTATTAGTTAAGTCTTTAGAGGAAAATGTTATTTTTTTTAAGTCTCCAACAGAAATTAAAACTTTAAGTGAAATTGGTAAAAAGAAAATTAGAATAGGTGGAATGGTTAAAAAAGACTCTATAACTATGATTTCAAAAGAAATTAAATTTATTGTTACAGATTTTAAAAACGAGATAAATGTTGTTTATTCTGGGGTCGTACCTAATCTTTTTGCTGAGGAGAAGGGTGTTGTTGCTGAGGGATATTTAAAAGATAAAAATTTTTTTTTAGCTACAAAAATTTTGGCTAAACATGATGAAAATTATATGCCGCCAGAAGTTAAGGCGGCATTAGAGGAGAAATAAATTTGGCGAGTTTAATAGGTTCTTATTCATTAAGTTTTGGACTTCTTTTTTCAATTTTAATTATTTTTTTTTCAGTTAAAAATTTAAAAGATGCTGAAATCTTAGATAAAAAGATAATAACTTTTACATTTATTCAATTTTTCTTTGTAGTCATAAGTTTTTTCGGATTAATAATCTCTTTTATTAACTCAGATTTTAGCAACGAAACTGTTTTTAATCACTCTCATACAACCAAACCATTATTTTATAAAATTTCAGGAACTTGGGGTAATCATGAGGGTAGTTTATTGTTATGGTTGCTAGTATTAACTTTGTTTATTTCAATTTTTTTAATTAAATCTAATCAACAGCCAAAAAAGTACAGAATTTTTACCTTATTATTTCAACAAATAATAATTGTAGGTTTTTTTATTTTTTTGATTGAGACTTCAAGCCCATTTAATTATATTTTTCCAACACCAAATGAGGGTTTAGGCTTGAACCCAATTTTACAAGACCCTGCTTTAGCAATACATCCACCAATTTTATATTTAGGTTATGTAGGTTCTTCAATAATTTTCTCGTCAGCTCTTGCTGCCATGGTTACATCATATGTTTCGAAAGAATGGGCAAAGCATATTAAAAAATGGGTTTTAGCGTCTTGGGTTTTTCTTACATTAGGAATTTTACTTGGATCTATTTGGGCATATTATGAATTAGGTTGGGGAGGTTTTTGGTTTTGGGATCCAGTTGAAAATGTATCTTTAATGCCATGGTTTGCACTAACAACTTTACTTCACTGTATTTTAGTTTTGGAGAAAAAGAAAATATTAACTTCATGGGCCATGATACTGTCAATTGCAACTTTTGCTTTGAGTATGAGTGGTACTTTTTTAGTAAGATCTGGAATTTTAAATTCAGTTCATACATTTGCTAATGATCCAGAGAGAGGTTTGTTTATATTAATTTTTCTTTTTACACTTATTTTTTTATCTATTTTTATTTTCATTTTTTTTCATTCAGAAAAAGAAAAATTAGAAAATAATTTTTTTTGGCTAAGCAAGGAGACATCTATTTTAATTAATAATTGGTTTATGATGTATTTTTTATCAGTAGTTTTAATAGGAACAATTTATCCAATATTTCTAGAAGTTATAACTTCGAATAAAATATCCGTTGGACCACCTTTTTATAACAAACTCATATTACCTTTCTTAATTCCATTTTTAATAGCTATGGCAATAGGACCCAATCTTAATTGGGTTAAATCAGATTTTAAAGATAAGTTTTATATGACCATATTTTTAATAATATCTTTTTTGTTATCAGCAGTAATAATTAAACAATTTGATATAAATTTCTTGATAAACACAATTTTGGTTACTTCTGCTTTCTTCTTATTTTTTTCTACTTCTAGAGAATTTTTTGTCAAAAGATTTAGAAATTTATCTCAGAGCATTGCTCATTTTGGTTTTAGCTTATTAATTCTGAGTATTTTATTTAATAATATTTTTTCTAATGAGGTAATTACTAACCTTAAAATTGGTGAAACATTTACCGCTGAAAAATTCACGATAAACTTTGAGAACATTGAGCAAGAAGATGAAAAAAACTTCAAAGCAATTATAGGAAAATTTAATGTACAAAATTTGGATGGGTCATCAGATATCCTCAATCCTGAGTTAAGAATATATAATCAACCAAATATAATTACGAGTGAGGCTGATATTAAAACTAACTTACTCACAGATAAATTTATGACTATGAATTATGTTCAGAACCAGGAATATTTTAATGTTAGATATCAAGTTAAACCTTTTATGATTTGGATATGGATTTCAGTAATATTAATAAGTTTAGGTGGTTTTTTAAGTTTTTTTAAAAAAAGATATGAAATTTAAATTTATTCCATTAATTTTAATCTTAATTTTTTTAATTACTTTTGTAATTTTTTTCAAAGGTTTAAAAAATTCAAATATTTATACTCCGAGCACCAAACTAAAAAAAGAAGTTCCATCATTCAAGTTAAAATCTTTTGAGGATAATTCTATTGTTATCTCAGAAAAAATTTTTAAAGAAAATGATTATTATTTTATGAACATTTGGGCATCATGGTGTATCCCCTGCAAGAAGGAACATAAATTTTTAATGGAATTAAAAAAAGACGACAAAATAGAATTAATAGGATTTAATTATAAAGATAACTTTACAAATGCTTCAAGTTTTTTAAAAGATTTGGGTAATCCCTACGATATAATTGTATCAGATAAGGATGGTACAGCCTCAATTGAATGGGGTGCTTATGGGGTGCCAGAAAGTTTTTTGGTATATCAAAATAAAATTATAAAAAGATTTATTGGACCAATAAACAATGAGGATTTATTAGAAATTCAAAAAATAATTAGATGAAATTTATTAATATATTCTTGATTGTAGCTATAATTTTAAATTTTAATTTCTTAAAGGCAGATGAAATTAAAACTGAAAATAAAATAGCAAAAAATTTAAGATGCTTAATTTGTCAAGGCCAGTCAGTGTATGACTCAGATTCAGAATTCGCGATAAGTCTAAAGTTAGTTATTAAAAAAAAAATCCAAGAAGGTCTAAGTGAGGATCAAATATATAATTTTTTAAAAATGAAATATGGAGAATGGATATTGTACGATCCAGTTTTCAACAGAAATACCTATTTTTTATGGTTATTGCCTATCTTGATATTCTTAGCGGGTGGTGCAATAATCATTAAAAGGTTTTATAATAAAAAATAATCTTAATTAGGTACCATGAGTTTAAAAAGAATTTTTTTAGTTTTATTAATTTTGACTTTACCTTCAAAGTTAATTGGAGATACAGATATTGATGATGATAACCATCAATTCAATCTATACTTTGGGAATTTTGATTTTAGTGATGACAAACAAAAAGCAACATTGCTAGGTTTCCAGCACCAAAATGAAAATTTAAATAGAAATACATTTTTAGGGAATATTTCTCCTGTAACAGGAGGTTTTATAACTGAAAATTCTGCAGCATATATTTACACAGGTGTGGAATGGAATATGGACATGGGCCCATTTTTCTTCACTCCAAGCTTTACTCCTGGACTTTACCATGAAGGCGATGGAAAGGATCTTGGACATGTTCTTGAATTTAAGTCAGAATTACAGCTTTCTTATAAAACTACAGATACGACAAATTTTGCTGTATCATATAATCATGTATCTAATGCTAGTTTAGGAGATAAAAATCCTGGGGCAAATAGTTATATGTTTAACTTCCTCAAAAAGTTCTAAATAAAATTTATGAATTTAAAAGATTGCCATAATTTTAGTGACTTTAGAAAATTAGCTCAAAAAAGACTACCATCACCAATCTTTCATTATATTGATGGTGCAGCAGATGATGAAGTTACATATGCTAGGAATACTAGTGCATTCGACGATGTGGATTTAGTTCCTAATGTTTTGAGAGGAGTTGAAGAAGTCGACCTGTCTACTACAATATTTGGAAAAAAATTAGATTTACCTTTTTATTTATCACCAACAGCTTTACAGAGACTTTTTCATTACGATGGAGAAAGAGCGGTTGGAAAAGCTGCAAAAAAATTTAACACAATGTTTGGTGTTTCTGCTTTAGCTACAGTAAGCGTTGAGGAAATCTCTTCAATGATTGATACACCTAAAATGTTTCAGTTTTATTTTCATAAAGATAGAGGTCTAAACGACTCTTGTTTAGAAAGAGCTAAAGCAGCAAATTTTGATGTGATGGCATTAACAGTTGATACTATTACTGGAGGAAATAGAGAGAGAGACTTAAGAACAGGATTTACCTCTCCTCCAAAGTTAACTTTAGCAAGTTTATATAGTTTTGCTACTAAACCGATGTGGGGAATTAATTATCTAACAAAAGGTAAGTTTGAATTACCTCATTTACAAGATTTTGTGAAAGAAGGTACCGATGTTAACTCATCAATTGGAAATTATTTTTCAACTATGCTGGATCAATCTATGAATTGGAAAGATGCTGAAAATCTTTGTTCTAAATGGGGAGGTCATTTCGCTCTCAAAGGAATTATGAGTGTTGAAGATGCAAAAAGAGCAGTAGACATAGGATGCACAGGTATAATGGTATCAAATCATGGCGGAAGACAGTTAGATGGATCTAGAGCGCCTTTTGATCAACTTGCAGAAATTGTTGATGCAGTTGGTGATAAATTAGATGTCATTTGTGAAGGTGGAATTCATAGAGGTACTCATATGCTTAAAGCATTATCATTAGGTGCTAAGGCTTGTTCAGGTGGAAGATTATATCTTTATGCTTTAGCAGCTGGAGGTCAAGCAGGTGTCGAAAGAGCTTTAGAAAAATATAAAGCTGAACTAGTGCGTGATATGAAACTTATGGGGTGCACCAAGATTAGCGATCTTAATAGAAGTAATTTAAGATTCAGAAAATAGTGGCTTTAAAAGATTGCTATAATTTTAATGATTTTAGAAATCTAGCAAAAAAAAAACTTCCTTCACCGATTTTTCATTATATTGACGGTGGTGCCGATGATGAGACGACCTTAAAAAGAAACACTGAAGCTTTTAACCAATGTGATTTAGTTCCAAATATCCTGGCAAGTGTTGGCAAGCCAGATTTATCAACCACCATATTTGGCAAAAAAATTGATATGCCAATTTTTTTATCTCCTTGTGCAATGCAAAGATTATACCATCATGACGGAGACAAAGCTTCAGCTAGAGCAGCTGAAAAATTTGGAACTTTTTATAGTATGTCAACAATGGCAAACAATACTATAGAAGAGATTTCAAATATTTCTGGTGGGCCAAAATTGTTCCAATTGTATGTGCACAAGGATCAATCAATAACAGATGATTTAATTGATAGATGTAAAAGATCAGGATTTAATGGAATATGTTTAACTGTTGATACATTAGTTGCAGGAAATAGAGAAAGAGATCATAGAACCGGATTTACAACACCACCTAAATTGACTTTGCAAAGTTTAATGAGTTTTGCATCACATCCTAGTTGGGTTTTTAATTATTTAACACATGGAAAATTTAAACTAGCTAATGTGGCATCAAAGACTGATAAAGGGACTAACATCGCTAAATCTGTTATAGAATATATTAATGAGCAATATGATCCTTCAATGAATTGGAAAGATGCAGAGTACTGCGTTAAAAAATGGAATGGTCCTTTTGCATTAAAAGGAGTCATGAGTGTTGATGACGCAAAAAGAGCAATTGATATTGGTTGCACTGCAATTATGATTTCAAATCATGGAGGTCGTCAGCTGGATGGATCTCGATCACCCTTTGATCAAATTAAAGCAATTTCAGATGCAGTTGGAGATAAGCTGGAAATAATCCTAGACGGTGGAGTAAGGAGAGGGACACACGTCCTAAAAGCCTTAGCAGCTGGAGCAAAAGCCTGTAGTTTTGGCAAAATATTCTTGTTCTCTTTAGCCGCAGGTGGACAGCAAGGAGTTGAGCATTTATTGAGAAACATGCACGATGAGATAAATAGAAATATGGTATTAATGGGTTGTAAAAATTTAAAAGAGTTGAATAGTTCAAAATTAATTTATAGAAATTAGGCTTAAAATAAAAATTATGAAACTAGCTAAAAGTTTAGAAAGATTAGGAACAGAGTCTGCATTTACAGTCCTTGCAGAAGCGAAAAAATTGGAAGCTCAAGGTAAACCAATGATCCATTTAGGATTGGGGCAACCAGACTTTAAAACTCCAAAACATGTTGTTGAGGCAGCCAAGAAAGCACTTGATGATGGACATCATGGATATGTAATGTCGAATGGAATTCCTGAATGTCGACAAGCTGTTACGAGGTGGATAAAAAAACGTTACAATGTTGACATCAATTTTGAAAGAATTTTAATCATGCCAGGCGGTAAGCCAACAATGAGTTATGCTATTCAATGCTTTGGTGAACCTGGAGCAGAGATTATACACCCAACACCCGCTTTTCCAATTTATGAATCAATGATTAATTATACAGGCTCAACTTCAGTCCCATATGACTTAACAGAAAATAAAGATTTAAAATTCGATCCAGACAAAATATTATCTATGATAACAGATAAAACTCGTTTGTTAATTTTGATAAATCCTAATAATCCAACAGGGAGCTTTGTTGAGAAAAAAGACGTAGATGTTTTAGCTGATGGTCTGAAAAAGCACCCTCATGTAACAATATTAAGCGATGAAATTTATGGTCTGAAAAAGCACCCTCATGTAACAATATTAAGCGATGAAATTTATAGCAGACAAATTTTTGATGGAAAAGAAATGCCAACATTTTTTAATTATCCTGAGTTGAGAGAAAGATTAATTGTATTAGAGGGATGGAGCAAAGCTTACTCAATGACTGGGTGGAGACTTGGTTGGAGCTTTTGGCCAGAACATTTAGTCGAACATGTTAATAAATTATTAATTAATAGTGTTTCATGTGTTAATGCTGCTGCTCAATTTGCTGGTATTGCTGCTTTAGATGGACCAGACGACTCAATTGATGCAATGATGGAAAAATTTACTCAAAGAAGAGATTTAATTTATAAAGGTTTAAATGATTTACCAGGTGTAGAATGTAGTTTACCTGGTGGGGCTTTCTATGCATTTCCTAAGGTAATCGGTACTGGTATGAATGGTGCAGAGTTTGCAAGGAAGGCTATGCATGAAGCAGGAGTTGCAATAGTTCCTGGATCGGCTTTTGGTGAAACTTGCCAAAATTACGTTAGATTTAGTTTTGCAGCATCAAGGGATAATATTTCTCAAGCTCTTGAAAATATAAAGAAAATGCTGACTAAATAAGCTGTATTTTTGCTAAAATTTTTATTAATATTTATCAATGAACGATCAAGTACAAGCTGAGTTAAAAAAGATTTTTAATGGTAGGTTTTCAACATCAGTATCGACTAGAGCAAACTATGCAAGGGGTGAAGATACGTATGATCCTATTCTATCAAAGGCAGTTGTGTTCCCTGAAACTAATGAGGAAGTTTCTAAGATATTAAGCCTTTGCAACAAACATAAAATCCCAGTTGTTCCTTTTGGGACAGGAACCTCTTTAGAAGGAAACGTTGTGGGCCATGACAAGGGAATCACAATTAGTCTTGAAAAGATGAATAAAATTTTGAGTGTCAACGTTGAGGATTTTGATTGTAGAGTTCAAGCTTGTGTAACTAAAGAGCAGCTAAATGATTATTTAAGGGAGGACGGAGTTTTCTTTCCAATCGATCCAGGAGCTAATGCAGCTATAGGTGGTATGGCGTCGACTTCAGCTTCGGGAACCATGGCAGTAAAATATGGCACAATGAAAACTGTAATAACTGGTTTAACTGTAATTTTGCCTAATGGAGATATTATTAACACAGGTAGCAGAACTAAAAAAACCTCAGCGGGTTACAATTTGACAAATTTATTTATTGGTTCAGAGGGAACTTTGGGGATTATAACAGAAATTCAATTGAGATTATCCCCAATACCAGAGAGTATTATGTCAGCTGTATGTCACTTTCCTACTTTAGAAAGCGCAGTTCAGACTGCTCAACAGGTTATTCAATATGGTGTGCCTATTGCTAGGATTGAAATGCTCAATAAAGATCAAATGGAAATTAGTATTAATTACTCAAAATTAAAAGATATTGAAGCAGTCCCAACTTTATTTTTTGAGTTTCACGGAACAGAGGGATCAAATAAGGAGAATATAAAAATTGTTGAGGAAATCTCAAAGGATAATAATGGAAGTTCTTTTAAATGGGCAAAAGATTTAGAGGAAAGAAATAAACTTTGGAAAGCTAGGTGGGATGTTTATTACTCTGTTAAAGCATTAATCAACAATGGGAGAGTTTATTCTACAGATGTTTGTTTACCTATTTCCAAAATCACTGAGTGTGTAAATTTTGCTGAGGCGCAAACAAAAAAGCTTGGTTTGAGAGCTCCAATGGTAGGTCATTTAGGTGATGGAAATTTTCATGTAATTTTACCTTATGATCCAAAAGAAGAGGGAACCTATAACAAAATAAGAGACTTTAGTGATCTTTTAATTGAAAAAACTTTGGAACTTAATGGTACAATAACAGGTGAACACGGAGTTGGATTACACAAAAAAGCTTATCTATTGAAAGAACATGGTGACTG
>LULE01000791.1_pt1 | contig 11797 bp, 11 predicted proteins | sample 728231 | NCBI WGS metagenome assembly LULE01 (sample SAMN03860297, study PRJNA289734) | marine metagenome | biome: seawater column; feature: ocean; material: water; isolation source: Red Sea water column Station 192 - depth 10m | place: Saudi Arabia: Red Sea | collected 2011-10-15 | depth 10 m | reverse complement strand
TCTATAAGCAGATCTTAAAGCTTCTATAGTTTCTTTAGAATAACCGATTCTTTTTATCCCTGTTACGTTTATTCCGAAAGGTTTAGCTGGATTGCCTCTGACTTTCACATATGCAGGTATATCCTTATTTACTGCGCTTCCCATTGCACAAAAACTATAACTACCAATAGAGCAATATTGATGAACTATGGCATAACCTCCAAGTATTGCACCATCTCCAACATGAACAGAGCCAGCTAGCGCAGCCTGATTAGTTAGAACAATATCATTTTCTAAAACACAGTCATGCGCTATGTGAGAATAGGCCATGATAAGATTTCTATCGCCGATAAGAGTTTCACCCCTATCTTGAATGGTGCCTCTGTGAATAGTTACACCCTCCCTAATGATATTATCATCTCCAATTACTAGGGTAGTAGGCTCATTCTTATATTTCTTATCCGGACTTCCATCACCTAAAGTAGAAAACTGAAATATGTGATTTCCTTTTCCTATCTTTGCAGGTCCTTTCAAAATAACATGAGACTCAATTTTGGTTCCTGCTTCTATTTCCACCTCCGGACCGATAAGACAAAAAGGTCCAATTTCTACTGAATTATCAATTTTGGCAGAATCATCAACTATTGAAGAAGGGTGAATCATGATTATTTTGGCCTATCAGCACAAAGTATCATAGCCTTTGCTACAAGCTCATTCTCCACAGTTGCCGAACAATCAAACTTCCAAATTCCTTTCTTATTAGTTATAACCTTTGAATTCAATATGAGTTTATCGCCAGGAATTGCAGGCCTTTTAAATCTTAAATCATCAGCTCCTACAAAGTAGTATATTGAGCCATCTTCAGGCTTTTTATCCATTGTTTTGAAACCCAGGATACCCGAAGCTTGAGCCATTGCTTCTACAATCAAAACACCAGGCATGACTTGTTTTCCAGGAAAATGCCCCATAAAAAAAGGCTCATTAGTAGTAATATTCTTATAAGCTTTAATAGATTCACCAAGCACCATATGTGTAACTCTATCCACAAGAAGCATGGGATATCTGTGAGGCAAAAACTCTTGAATTTCTTCTATATTTATTTCTACTTCCATAATTTTACTTTTTAATTAATCCGTGAAGTCTTTTAAAGGCAACTGCATTTTTTTTCCAGTCAGAGTTTTTCATAAACGGTGTGCCTGACGAGTAATAACCGCTCTCTTTTATAGATTTTGTTATCAATGACATTGCTGTAATGTGCACCTCATCTGCAATCTCGATGTTATCAACAATGGCAGAACATCCTGCGAGTGTACAATTCTTTCCAATTTTTGTACTCCCTGCAATTGCACTGTTACCTGCAATAGCAGTACCAGAACCAATCACTACATTATGGGCTACATGAACTTGATTATCTATTTTCACATTATCTCCGATCAGAGTATTGCCGATTGATCCTCTGTCAATTGTACTATTTGAACCAATTTCAACGTTAGCTCCAATTATCACTTTTCCTAAGTGCTCAATCTTTATCCATGAGCGGTTATCTTTGGCAAAGCCTAAGCCATCTGAGCCAACTACTACTCCCGAATGCAGAATACATTCTTCGCCAATATTCACAGAATCATATATTGATACGTTAGCGTATATTACTGAGCCCTTCCCAATTCTGCAGCCTTCGCCAATAAAAACTCCAGGCATTAATACAACCTCGTCTTCTATAACAGCATTTTCTGATACTGTCACAAAATTTCCTATTGAAGCAGTATCAGAAATTATTGCCGTATCTTCAATGGCCGCTAAGCTAGAAATTCCAGTTTTAATAGCAGGTTTTTCTTTGAAGAGCTCAGTACATCTGGCGTAAGTTAAATAAGGATTTTCACATATTAATTTATTGCCTGTGAAAAATTCAGAGTGATCAGTGCTGCAAATAACTGCACCGGCCTTAGTTGTAGATAATTTTGTTAAATAGGACTCTCTGGCAATAAATGAAATTTCTTGTTCTAAAGACGTTTCAAGGGAATTTATTCCAATTATTTCTTTAGAAGGATCACCTTCCAGTTCTGCACCAAGGATTTCTGCAAGTTGAGATAACTTAAAGCTTTTTAGGGAAGACACGAAAAATTAATCTTCTTTCTCATTCATAGCATCGATTACTTCTTGAGTAATATCATAGCTTTGATCTGCATGAAGAAGTATCTGCTGTTGAGCTCCACTGTTTATTAAGAGTGTTATTCCTTTTGCTCTAATTAATTCAGTGACGATGACTTGAAATTTTTCTGCCTGTTCTTGAGAAAGCAATTGAAGAGTTTGATTCCTGAATTGATTAGTTTTTTCTCTTAAAAAATTAATATCTTGCTGGAGAGACTGAAATTTCTGAGCTGCCTCTTGTTTTTCTTCATCAGACATTGTTGGACCATCCTTTTGAGTTCTTTCTTGGATCTCTCTAGCCTCAGTTGCTTTCGCTTGAAGTTCTTCAACAACTTCTTTCCATTCGTCTGAATTTTCTAATTCTTCAAGCTCTTTTTTTGCAACATTCGTACTAAATAAAGCTGCTTGGGGATCTAGAGTGGCTATATTTAAATCAGCCGACTGAAGAGTAAAAGTAAAAAAGGATGCCGTAAGTGCGGCAAATAAAGTTTTAAAAAATTTCATAGTTTTTCCCATTAAGTAACCTGTCGTCGAATTCTACAGTTTTGTAAGCTAATTTAGTAGCATTAAGAGAATTTAAAATTGTGTTCCGATTTCAAATTGAAAATTTTCTGTTTCATCTAGAGGGCCTTCGTTCGAAGGAGCAGCAATAGCAAGAGACATTGGACCCAACTGAGTTATCCAAGTCACTCCAACTCCATAAGAATACCTCAATTCCCCTAAGTCGAGTTCGCTACAATTTACGTTAGATTGATCGAATCCACAGTCCTTTGAAAATACATTTCCGATATCCACAAAGAAAGAGCTACGCATTGATCTTTGGTCCTCAATGAAAGGTAGCTTAAATATAAAATCGAATCCGCCTTCTACTAAGTAAGCTCCTCCTATTGACCTATCATCACTGTAATATGAGTAGGGATTTGCAATCGGATTGCCATCTTCACCAATTATAGGATTACCTTCATTATCTAGGTAAAACTGTGAGGGTATAGCTCTGGGACCAAGGGTATTTTGCTTGAAGCCTCTTACTGAACTAATTCCACCAGAATAATAATGCTCAAAGAAAGGGGCTACTTCTGTATCTCCATAAGCCTCTAATACTCCAAGCTCGCCTCTAAATCCTAGTACAAATCTTCCATCAAAAATTGGGCGAAAATATTTATGTCTGTAGGTGAGCTTAGAGTATGTCAAGGAACTACCTGGAACAGCAACTTGCAGAGCGAAAGATTGAGATTGGCCCGCGGTAGGAAATAACCCCCTATTCAAGGTAACTCTTGACCAGATGAATTGGGTCTTAAATACTTCAAATTTAGTACCTTCAGATTGAGTAAAAGCTAGAATCTGCGATGCTGGTGTAGAACCAGTATCTATACTTGTATTATCATAATTTAAGTTGAGCCCTATTCTCTCAATATCGCTTATTGGCAGACCAAATTGTATGCCTGCACCAAATGAATCGGATGTATAACTTGCAATATTAAATTGACCATAGTCAGACTCTCTAAAATAAGCACTATAACCTCTGCTAACTCCATCTATATTAAAATATGGCTCTCCATAGCTGAAAGAATAGCTACGTTGCCAGGTGCTATCATTAATACCTATGCCAATTGCTCGCCCTGTTCCAAAGGCATTATTTTCATTGTAATTGAGGCCTAGAACTAAGCCATAGGCTCCATATCCTAAACTACCTCCAATTGATCCAGAAAATTCCTCTTCAACTGTGAACTCAACATCGATCTGATCATTAACTCCAGGAACAGGTATAGTCTCGGACTCAACTTCTTTAAAGAATCCTAACCTCTCGAGTCTTAACTTCGAATTTTCTATAAGATTATTGGATGCCCAGGCACCTTCCATTTGTCTCATTTCTCTTCTTAGCACTACGTCATGCGTTCTCTTATTTCCTTTAAAAATAATACGTCTAACGTACGTTCTTTGTTGAGAATCTACATAAAATGTTAAATCTACATTTCCTGAATCTTCATTTACATCAGGGACACCGCGTACTTCAGCAAAACTATAGCCTTCATTACCTAGTATATTTTTAAAAATCTCTTCTGTTTCTGTGACTAAAAACTGATTAAAACGCTCTCCTTTTTTAATCAATATAAGCGATTTAAGAACTTCTTCTTCAATGGGTAGGTCTCCAACTATCTTGATTTCATTAACATCATAAGTTGTTCCTTCGGAAATATTAAGTGTAATAAAAACGCCTGATTTATCAGGCGAAACGCTGACTTGAGAACTTTCTAAACTAAATTCAACATAGCCTCGATTTTTGTAAAATGACTCGAGTGATTCAATATCACCCTTTAATTTCTCTCTTGAATATCGATTATCATTTGTAAAAAAAGAGAACCATCCACCGGTGGTTAGCTCAAAATCTTGCAAAATATCTTCATCAGAGAAGGATAGATTGCCTATTACATTTATTGTTTTTATCTCAGCTACTTCTCCCTCATCTATTTCAATATTCAAAGACACTCTGTTTCTAGGCTCATCCTCGCTAGTTACTTCAACCTTCGCTCCGTAACGACCTTGAGAAACATACTGCCTTTGAATTTCTAATGCCAAACTATTTACAATCGACCGTTTAAAAACTTGCCCTTCTGAAAGTCCTGCGTCATCTAATCCTTTTAGCAGGTCTTCAGTTTTCAAAGCCTTGTTTCCGTCAAGGTCTATCGATGCTATTGAAGGTCTTTCTACCAAACTTATTATTAAAGTATTCGCCTCTCGACCGAGTTGAATATCATCAAATTGTCCTGTCTTAAATATCGTCTTTGCAGTTGTTTGGAGGTCATATACATTGACAGTATCACCAACAGCAATTGGCATAACATTAAATACACTTCCTGCTGAAACTCTCTGCAAACCGCTGATTCTAATATCACTTACAACCCACTCTTCTTCGGAACTTATATTGTGGACTTGAAAAAGACCAGCTAAAAGTAGGATTAAAAATACTTTAATTCGTATCTTCATAACTAGATCAACCTTGCAATGTCATTTGCAAAGGCAAATATCATTAGACTTACAACGAGAACTAATCCAATTCGCATGGAATATTCAATTGCAATTTCAGAAACGGGAGACCCTTTAACTTTTTCTATTGCAATCATTAACAATTGCCCACCATCTAATATGGGTATTGGCAAAAGATTCAATAATCCCAGATTGATACTCAATAATGCCACCATTGATAAAAAAGTAACATATCCTGCTTTGGCAGCAGATCCTGCAAGCACTGAAATCTGTATTGGACCTCCGAGGTTATCAGCTGATATAGATCCGCTTAACATCTTACCAATTGAAGTAATAATCAAAATTGTATATCTATAGGTGTCCTCAATACCAACTAATAAGGCTGGAAAGAAGTTTTCTTTTTTTTCAACCACAAAATCTGCAGGCCAATTATTAAAATTATTAGAAGCAAGTATACCTATCCTGCCCTTTTGAACTCCTTTCTCATCAGTAAAACTTGAACTCTCAAGCATCAGTACTTTCGATTCCTGACCCCTCAAAACTTTAATCTCAATAAGCTGATTAGGCAAAAGGCTAAGAATTCTCGATAATTCTTGCCAAGTTGAAACAACTTTACCATTAATAGCCTGTATCAAGTCTCCTTCTTTTATACCGTACTTAAGTGCAGGGCCATCTTCTTGAAGTTTACCGACTATCGGAGGAAGAAATGGCTGAAGTCCTAAGGCTTGACTTGGAGCAATTTGATCATTATCTGACAGCCAATCGTTTACTGGTAACAAAGCTGTTCTCTCCTTACCTTCTCTAATATATTTTATATTAATAACTCCAGTATCTCCGACCCTCTTCGAAAGAAGAAGGTTGATATCATTAAATACCATGACCGTTTCGTTATCTATCTGAACTATCTTGTCATTAACTGAAATGCCATATTCTTCAGAGAGACTCTCAGGAATAACCTCACCGATTAAAGACGAAAGTTGGGTCGTGCCAACTAGTGCTAAATAAAAATAGACAAAGGCAGCAAGGAGAAAATTAGCTATTGGACCTGCTACTGTTACTGCAGCTCTCTCTCCTAGAGAAGCCTGCAAATAAGATTTTTTATTTTCAAAAGATCCTTCAGATCCCTCCTGCACAGGGTTATTTTCACCCAACATTTGTACATAGCCACCTAATGGTAGTACCCCGAATGAATATGTACAATCTTTCTTATCCTTATAAGAAAATAATTCTTTACCAAAGCCTATCTTAAACTTCAGAACATGAATATTACAAAATCTTGCTGTTAAGAAATGCCCAAGCTCATGGATACCCACAATGATGCTTATAAGAAAAATAAAGGAAATTATGGTAAATAATAGGTCCATTAATTTATATTTATAAGTTCTTTAGTCATCTCTCTAGATTGCATATCTGCTTCGAAAATATCTTCTATTTCTTCGACCATCTTTATGTCTGATTTATCCAAAACTTCTGAAATAATTTTATGTATATCTAAGTAGCCTATTCTACCTTCAAGAAAGGAAGCTACACACTCTTCATTTGCAGCATTTAAAATAGAAAAGCTTGTTCCACCAGAATTAATACAATCCTTTGCAAGAGCTAATGAAGGAAATTTTTTTGAATCTGGTTTTACAAAAGAAAGATTGCTGATCTTTTCAAAATCAAGTGAATGACAACCAGAATTGATTCTTTCGGGGAAACCCAAACCATAAGCTATTGGGATCTTCATATCTGGAATACAAAGTTGGGCTATCAGAGATTTATCTTTAAACTCAACCAAGGAATGAATGATACCTTCTGGATGGATAAGCACATCTATATCGTCAAATCCAAATAACCATTTAGCTTCTATTATTTCTAGGCATTTATTCATCATGGTTGATGAATCAACCGAGATCTTATCCCCCATATTCCAAATAGGATGTGAGGTTGCCTCTTTAGGGGTTATATTCTTAAAGTCATTGATGTCTCTATTGAGAAAAGGACCACCCGAACCCGTTAATATTAGACGTGATATTGATTCTTGATTTTTAACTCCCATTAAGCACTGATGAATTGCACTATGCTCGCTGTCTATTGGAAAAATTGTAGCGCCTGTTTTTTTTGATAAATTATTTAAAATTTCTCCGGCTACAACATAAGACTCTTTGTTTGCTAATAGAATATGCTTTCCATATTTTATTGCCTGAAATACAGGCTTTAATCCCACTATTCCAACCATAGCAGCAACAACTATTCCTAAATCTTGTGAGGCAATGATTTGATTTAATTCCTTGTCATCAGATAGTAAAGTCACTTTAGAATTATTTGTTCCTAGTTCATCCAGAAAGGATTTTTGAGCTTCTTTATTTTCTAGATAGACGAATTTTGGAGTAAATTCTTTACACTGTTCTGCCATAAGGCGGAAATTAGTTCGAGCTGTGAGTAATTCTATTTTAAATTTGTGCTTATTTCCTCTTATGACATCTAGAGTTGATTTTCCAACAGAGCCAGTTGAACCTAAAATAGCTAAATTTTTCATATTTAAACTATATTCAATAAAAAAACAAAACAAGGAAAAGCTGCAATGTGGCTGTCTAAGCGATCGAAGAGACCGCCATGTCCTGGAATCAAATTAGAATAATCCTTCACTTCCACTACCCGCTTCATCATGCTAGCAAAAGCATCTCCTAAAACAGAATATAACGAAACCACTAGCAATATACTTAAGATCAAAAAGAACGGTAAATTGAAAATATAGAAAGATATAGTCGATAAAAGAAGAGGAGTAACAATAATTGCTGTCATAAAACCCTCAAGAGTCTTGTTTGGGCTAACATTTGTTATAAAAGGTCTTTTACCAAGACTTTTACCAGCAAAGAAAGCAATAGAGTCCATGAGAATAGCAATTAAAACAATATAAAATATTAAATATTTACCGCTTTCTAACTCAAGAACTGTTACTGGAAAATTATTGTTAGAAATTATCTGAATTAAGGATGCAAAGAATCCAAGATGGATAACAAATCCGAATAAACTCCAAACTATAGATATTTTTAGGAAAGTCTTATTCAAAGGAAAACTTAATATGAGAATTGAGGATAAAAAGTACGTTATTACACTCAGTGTGATAAATAAATAACTGAAGAAAGGTGAAAAAGAAACAAACATCAAAATTAGGAAGAGGAATATTCCAAAAAGAGAGTAAGCAAAATATGTTATGTATTGGTTATTTAAAAAGTGTATAAGAAGGCAAATTCCAACTGTTATTATAAAAGCACTAAGAAATCTTTGTTTAAGCATCTTTACAACTGAAAGTTAGATTTGTCTCCGAAACGCCTTGATCTTTTTGAAAATTCTTTCAGTGCGTTATCGAAGTGTTTATCATCAAAGTCAGGCCAAAGCACATCAGGGAAATATAGTTCTGAATACGCTAATTGCCATAACAAAAAATTACTTATTCTAAGTTCATTGCCAGTTCTAATGCATAAATCAGGATCTGCAAATTTTGATGTCGATAAAAATTCATCAAAACTTTCCTCAGTAAGTTCTTTTTTTGACCCTGAATCTAGATGTTTATTTAATGCATTGACAATATCCCATCTTCCGCCGTAACTTGCAGCAACAACTAAATCTAATTTTTTTCTTTCGGTATCACAATAAGTTAGTTTTTCTGATTCTTTCATTTGCTCTATAAGTTTCTGATCAAATTTTGACAAATCACCTATAAAGCTTAGCTGGACAGAATTTTTAATTAGATTAGGCACCTCTTCATGAAGAGCAGTATTTAGTAGCTGCATCAGCGAGGTAACCTCTTCTGATGATCTGCCCCAGTTCTCGCTACTAAAAGCAAATAAAGTGAGTGTAGATAGACCTCTTTGGACAGCATATTCAACTGACTCTCTTGCCCTTTCAACACCTTTTTTATGTCCTGCAACCCCGGGGAGATTTTTCTCTGAAGCCCATCGGTTATTGCCATCCATTATTATGGCAACGTGTTTAGGTAAGGTTTCAGTTTGACTGCCTTCCATTTTTAAAAATTAGAAGTCTAAAAGATCCTTTTCTTTAGAGTTCAATGCTAAATCAACTTTTTCAACGAAAGTATCGGTTAATTTCTGGATTAATTCTTCTCCCTGTCTTTCTTCATCTTGAGATATCTCCTTCTCTTTGAGGAATTCTTTTAATTGAGAGTTACCCTCTCGTCTAACATTTCTTATAGAGACCTTTGCATTCTCTGCTTCAGCCTTGGCTTTTTTTATGAAATCCCTTCTGGTTTCTTCTGTAAGATCGGGCAAAATTACCCGAATGGTGTCTCCTGATGTGGCCGGATTTAATCCAAGATCAGATTCAGAGATTGCTTTTTCTATCTGTTGTACGACACCCTTCTCCCATGGAACTATAGCTAAAGTTTTTGCGTCTTCTATGCTTATAGTAGCTACTTGCGCTAGAGGAGTAAGCTTATCGTAATAATCTACCTTAATACTATCGAGTAAGGATGGTGTTGCTCTTCCAGTTCGGATCTTCTTGAATGCTGCGTCTAAAGCATTCAAACTCTTTTCCATGCCTAACTCGGCATCTTCAATAATTTCGTTTAACATTTATCCTTCGAGCTGAGACATTACTTCACTAGCAAAATCTACTTTTTCCACCTCAATCCCCTCTCCGACTTCATATCTTGTAAAGCTTAAAATACTAGCATTATTATCAGCCAACAGTTTACTTATTTTCACATTTGGGTCTTTGACAAAGTCTTGCTCAGTTAAACTAACTTCAGCTAAGAATTTTGATATTTTACCTTCAATCATTTTTTCAATAATTTCTGGAGGTTTACCAGACTCTTCTGATTGAGCTTTGAATATTTCTCTTTCTTTATCTACTGTCTCTTTTGGTATATCCAAAGGAGAAACTGCCATAGGATCAGTTGCAGCAGCGTGCATAGCAATATCATTTGCAAGAGCTTCGTCTCCACCCTCTAAAGAAACAATGCATCCAATTTTATTATTACTATGTAAATAGGAACCGTTAATAGAAGATTCATCACTTTTTGCAAGTCTTCTAACAACGATATTCTCACCTAACTTCTGAACTAATTTTTCTCTATTATCTTCTATGCCACTTTCTAAAAGTTGCTCTAATGAATACGATGGATTGTTGGAATACATATCAAGAGTTTCTTTCGCGAAATTTATATATGAGTCATCTCTTGTAACAAAATCAGTTTCGCAATTCACTTCGATCATAAAAAAATCCTTATCTTTGCTGGTAATGCCTATTAAACCATCCGCAGCTGACCTACTTGACTTTTTACTTGCTTTTATACCGCTAGTTTTTCTTAACTCTTCTACTGCTAAATCTATATCTCCGTTTGCTTCTTCCAAAGCTTTTTTACAGTCCATTAGACCTAAACCCGTTTTTTCTCTTAATTCTTTAACTTGTGAAGCTGAAATAGCACTCATAATTATTCCTCGTCCTTTACTTCTTTATTATCTTCTTCAGAAGTGTGAATCAGACACTTCGATATCTTTTTTTGGAGATTCTTCTGTAGTTTCTTTAGTATCAACTTTACGAACAATTGCAGGTCCTGATTGAGGTTCATCCTGCTTAAGTCCAGTAGCCGCTTCAGAGCCTTTCAAGCAAGCATCTGCAACTGCTTCAGTGAAAAGGGCAATTGATCTTATGGAATCATCATTACCTGGTACTACATAATCAATGCCTTCAGGATTACTATTTGAGTCCACGATAGCCACAATGGGGATACCCATTTTACTTGCCTCAGACACTGCAATAGACTCTCTTTTGACATCGATTATGAATAAAGCGTCCGGTAAGCCGCCCATTTCAGTCACTCCACCTATAGACTTTTCTAGTCTATCGATGTCGCGTTGTATCTTTAAACCTTCTTTTTTAGTGAGCTTGCTGAATGTTCCATCTTCCTTTTGTCTTAAAAGGTTCTCTAGCCTAGTAATAGATGATCTTATAGTTTTATAGTTAGTAAGCATTCCCCCTAACCATCTTTCATTTACATATGGCATAGAACATCTTATTGCTTCGTTTTTGATGATATCTGTTGCTGTTCTTTTCGTTCCAACGAAAAGAATTTTGTTATTTTTTGCAGCGACTCCCTCAATAAACTTTAGGGCTGGTTTAATCATTTCTACCGTATGCTCTAGGTTAATGATGTGAATCTTATTTCTGACACCAAAAATATATTGATCCATTTTTGGGTTCCAGTACTTGGTTTGATGTCCGAAGTGGACACCTGCTTGTAGCATCTGTTCTAGCGTTATTTCAGCCATTAGCTCTCCTCAATTTATGAAGAACATTACATTCCTCAGGTTATACTTCCATGAACTTACAGAACTTACTAAAGATGAGCAATCCTTAGCACCTTAGATCTGAAACAGTTTCATGTGTTTCGTTATCGGCACTTGCCTTAAAAAAGGCTTTATATCATATTTATATTAAATCAAGAAGAATAAATATCACTCATAGAATACAAGCCAACAGACCGTTCAGTTAACCATGCCGCTCCTTTTAGGGCTCCCAAAGCGAATATTGATCTGTCTTCTGCTCTATGAGTAAATTCTATTTTCTCATTATCTAGATTAATACTGACTGTATGTTCTCCTGGATTATTACCTTCTCTGTAGCTTTTTATCACTACTTTAGCTTCTGGATAAATAGATCTAATTGCTCTTTGTAAATC
>LULE01000792.1_pt1 | contig 11856 bp, 10 predicted proteins | sample 728231 | NCBI WGS metagenome assembly LULE01 (sample SAMN03860297, study PRJNA289734) | marine metagenome | biome: seawater column; feature: ocean; material: water; isolation source: Red Sea water column Station 192 - depth 10m | place: Saudi Arabia: Red Sea | collected 2011-10-15 | depth 10 m | reverse complement strand
TAGATTATTAAAACAATCTGTTCAAAATCTTGTAGGAATTAAATGTGCAGGGGGTGATGAGCAATGGTACTCACAAAGAAGAGAATTATTAGATGATTTTTCGGTATTTGTGCCTGGACATACGGTTGTATATGGAAAACCTTTAGGAGCAAATGGATCTTATTCCAATGTTGCATGTTTAAGCCCAAATGGCGCTGTTAAAATTTGGGATTTAATCGAGAAAGATTATGAAAAAGCAAAACAACTAGAAGCAAAAGTCCTAAACTTTATGAAACAACATATTTTACCTTTTGCTAATAAATTATCAAACACTGGTTTAGATAAATTACTTGCTTCTGTTGGTGGATGGGGACCAGTATCTGAAAAAGTTCTCTGGCCTTATGATGGAGCAACTGCAGAAGATGTAAAAAAAATAAAAATACATGCAAATAATGAATTAGAAGAAATACTAAATGTCTAAAAATATTTTTCTCTCAGGTATATATCATGAAACCCATACATTTTTAGGTGAACCAACTACTTTAAAAGATTTTATTATTTTTCATGATGAAGAAATAATTAATGAAAACACTGGTAATGGATCTCCAACAGATGGTTTTATAGAATATGCTTCTGGTCAAAATTGGAATATAATTCCAGGAATTCAAATGTCAGCCAGACCTTCAGGTACTGTTGATGAAGAATCAGAAAACTATTTTAAAAAAAATTTCTTTGAAAAATTAAAAGTTTCTTGTCACAACATAGATGCTATTTTCTTAGTTTTACATGGAGCTATGGTAAGCACTAACCATGATGATTTTGAGGGAGATTTTCTCAGAGATATTCAAAGTTTTTTATCAAAAGAAAATATATCTATTCCTATTGTTGCAGTTTTAGATTTACACGCCAATGTTTCAGAAAATATGATTAAGTATAGTACATGTGTTTATGCATATAGAAAAAACCCTCACAGTGATTCTAGAGAAACAGCAGTAAAAGCTGCATCAATTTTAAATGACCTTTTTCTAGATCCTAATGTAAAACAGGTACATCTGGATACAAAATATATTTTACCTCCAACAGGTGTTGGTACAGCAAATGATCCAATGAAAACAATTTTAGAGGAAGCATTAAAAATAGAGAAGAAAGATCCAGACATCTTATGCATTAATGTTATGGCAGGATATTCATACGCCGATATTCCAGATTGTGGTTTTAGTATAAATTGTTGTACCAGAGGAAAAATTAGTGATGCAAAAAACTACCTAGATCAATTGGTCAAGATACTAGAAGCAAAAATTAAAGATGGTTATCCAAAAGAAAATTCTCTGGATGAAGCTCTAAATGTGATTGATAATATTACAGAAATTAAAAAACCTATTTTACTAATTGAACCAGCTGATAATATTGGTGGAGGAACACCAGGAGATGCTACTGATTTATTAGATCGATTATTACAAACTAATCATACCGGGATCGTTGCTATCATTAATGATCCTGAAGCTGCAAATGCTTGTCATAAAGCTCATATTAATAATGAAGTTCAGCTACATATAGGTGCAAAATTTGATGCATTTCATGGCAAACCTATTTTTATTAAAGCAAATTTAGAAAGAATTTCTGATGGAAGATTTGAACTTGAAAATAAACAATCTCACTTAGCTTCAATGATGGGAACAAAAATTAATATGGGCCCTTCAGCTGTATTAAAAAATGATCAATTAACCTTATTGTTAACATCAATTAAAACACCACCAATGGATTTAGGTCAACTAACTTCACAAGGTATTAATCCTAGAGATGCAAAATTAATAATAATTAAAGCAGCTGTGTCTCATAAAGATGCTTATGATCCAATTGCATCTCAGAGTTTTTATATTGATAGCCAAGGTCTTTGTACAAGTAATTTAAAAAGATTGCCTTTTAAAAAAATTGGAAATAAAATTATATCTTTAGATTAGTTTAATCGTTTAAAACCATTATGTGCAATAGGGCCTTCTAATAAATCCATAATATTTCTTCCATCCTCACACTCTTTTATCGTTTGAAAAATAGGGCGTATATTTTCAATGTAACCATCAATGATGTCTTTTGTGTGTGCAGTACAAACATAGACTGCAGTTGCAGCAAGATAACCTTTTTTAAGCATTTCTTGAGTAATAAATGTTTTATAGGCCAATGCATTTTCACTTTTAAATGAAAATGTTGTCAGTGCCGCTAATCCACTAATAGTAATTGGAAGATCAAATTCTTTAGATAACTTCATCCACTCACTATTTACGTATTCACCAATTTTTGTAATTTTTTCCCATGATTTTTCTTTATCCATAACTTTTAGTGTTGCAAGACCAGCACTAGATCCAATTCGTTCAGTCCAAAAGGTGCTACTTATAAAAGATTTTTCTGCTGCTTGCATTACCTCTCTTTTACCAAGGACTGCAGTTACAGCATATCCATTTCCAAGAGCTTTTCCAAACATTGCGACGTCAGGCTCAACATCATAAAGCATATGTAAACCACCATAATTTTTTCTAAATCCTGATGTACATTCATCAAAAACTAAAACAATATTATTATCATTTGCTAATTTTCTTACTCGTTGCAAAAAATTATTTTCTGGTTCTTTGTTTCGGTAAACTTCCATTTTGATAACGCCAATATTTTTAGTTTTGACTAAGTTTTCTAGTTTATCAAAATTATTATATTCGAATGGATATACACTTCCTTTGAGATTTTGTGGTACACCATGAGGATCTAAACCGGGCAGTAGGTGACCATCTAACCCTTTTGAGTCAGATAAATTTGAAGCTAAGTACCAATCATGCCAGCCATGATATCCGCAAAATGCTACATTATCTCTTCCAGATGCAGCTCTTGAAAGACGAATAGCGACTGAATTAGCTTCACCTCCTGATCTTGCAAATCTAGCCATATCAGCCCATGGATGTAGCTCAACTAATCTTTCCGTGAGTTCAACTTCTTCCGGAGCATTAAGAGAGGACATATTACCATTTCCGACTGTTTCTTTGACAGCTTCATCGACTTCTGGATGACTATAGCCAAGTGAATTAGTTCCTGGCATCATCAAGGTATCTATGTATTTATTTCCATCGAGATCCCATACTTCACAACCTCTTGTTTTAGTAAAATAAGCAGGCCAATGTTCAGGTAAAAACATTTCAGGTCTTTTTGATAAAAGCATATTTCCACCAGCAACAATTTGCTTTGCTTTTGAATATAATTTTTGTCCTTTTCCCATTTTAATTAACCTATGCAATTTTCATTAAAAGCACAATCAGTTTCTTGTGTTTATAGCAAAACACCCATTTTTGATGCTTTTACTCCAAGAGATGACTTTACTACTTTTACGTGAAACAATTTAGGTTCTTTTTTCAAATTTTTTTTTACGAGCTCTACATAACCTTGAGCCATTCCAATACTTCCACCAAGAATAATTATGTCTATATCAAATATAGCTTTCAAATTTGCACACAGTTCTGAGACAGATTTGGCAGATAGATCGATTATTTCTTCTCCTATACCACTTGAAATTGTAATATATCCCAAACGTTTGTATTTATAACCTTTTCCATAATTTGCTTCCCCTAAAGCTGCAGCCGTTGCATCATTTATTATTGTAGAAGCTGTATTAAATTTTTTTTCTATAAGTTTTTTAAGGGGTATTTTGAAATTTCCTAAATTTTCTTTATTTACTGGGTACCAATTTCCGTATTGGTCAACCCTTCCTGTAATAGCAATGCCTATTTTTTTAGATTTAGATATATTTAAGTTTTTAATATTTTTTTCAATTTGTTGAATGTAATTATTTGCTATTTTATGTATTGAAGTTGGCTCAGTAATAGTTTTTTTAAACTTTCCTTTAATTATTTGAGATACTGATATCTTCGTTGCTCCAAAATCAATTGCGATACCTGATTTGTTAAATATTTTTTTATTCATTTTAATTTTTAATTTTTTTTACAAACCAACTCGTAATATTATCAATACGCGTAATAGCACTTCCAATTGTAACTGCATCTGCTCCTGCTTGTATAGCTTGCTTTGCAAGCTCTGGGGTGTTGTAACGCCCTTCAGCCATTACAAAGCAATTAAGTTTTTTAAATTCTTTAACTAATTTTATATTTGGTTTATCCGTATCTTTCACTTGTTTACCAACATAGCCAGCAAGTGTTGTTCCAATAATATCCGCACCCTCTAAAATAGCATTTTTAGCATCATCTAGATTAGAGCAATCTGCCATAGCTAAACGATTTGCTTTTTTAATTTTTAAAATAATTTCTTTTGTTGGAAAAGGCCTTTTCCTATTTGTGGCATCATATGCTATTATATCTGCACCACTATTAATAATTTTATCGACATCCTTTAAGAGAGGCGTAATTCTAACTTTAAAGTTATCTAAGTCATTTTTTATTATGCCAATTATTGGTAAAGAAATATTTTTTTTGACTGCTCGTATATTTTTTTCTCCTTCAATTCGCACACCACCACAACCTCCTATAATTGCAGCTTCTGCCATTGAAACAACAATAGACGTCTTGTCTTGAGGCCCACCCTCATTAGGCTGACATGATACAATGATTTTATTTTTTAATTTTTTTAAAATATTTTTTTTCACAAAGTTAATTATAATGCTTTTAAAAATTTTATTTCTGAAAGATCATTTTCCGACATTAATTTTTTTAAATCATCTTTTATTCCCTTTTCTATCTCTGTATTGACAATACTTGAAAAAGGTTTTCTTACATACCCTGAATCAATTCCCATCCAACTTAATCCCATTTTAATAAATGGATAACCTGATTTTTTTAAAGCATACAAAATGATCATATTGACTTTGTCTTGTAATTTTTTTGCCTCAACAACATTACCATTTTTCATATTTTGAAAAATACCTACAAACATTTCTGGCATTAAATTATAAAACGATCCAATCATACCATCAGCACCTGATATCAGACCAGAGATAGCCATTTCATCCATACCAGAATAAATTTTAAAATATGCTCCAATTTCTTTTTTTATTTTCTCAAAATTAAAATGAGTTGCTGCCGTATATTTAACTCCTTTAATATTATCTATAGCGGCCAATCTTTTTAACATATCAATGTCCATCAAATTTGCATGACTAATGTTATATATAATAATTGGCAAATGTGAGGATTGAGCTATGTCACTATAATAATTATAAATCTCTTCATTAGAAAAATTGTAATAAAAAGGTGGCAATGCTGATAATGCGTCGACTCCAGCATGAGTGGCATATTTTGCTAGATCAGTTGTAATTTTAGTTCCAATAGATCCAACATGCGCAATAACAGGAACTCTGCCATTTACTTCTTCAACAATAATATCAAGCACTTCTTTTTTTTCTTCTGGTGACATTAAAAAAGTTTCACCTGTACTACCAGTTACATACAAGCCATTAACATTTTCGGCGATTAAATGATTTATTATTTTTCTTAAACCTTCCTTGTTTATAGTTTCATCTTTATTAATTGATGTGATCATAGCAGGCATAACACCATTTAGATCTTTTGGATCATATTTAGACATTTAGCTAATTTCGGGTAAATCAATTAAGTGGCAAGATGCATAGTGTTCATTACCATTTGTTGAATATTTTTTTAATGTTGGTACCTCAGTTTTACAAATGTCAGTTGCTTTAGGACACCGAGGATGAAAAGGACAGCCTTTAGGTGGATTAACTGGACTTGGTACATCTCCTTCCAAAACAATTCTTTTCGTTTGTTTGTCAAGATCTGCAACTGGGATAGCTGAAATCAAAGCTTCAGAGTAGGGGTGAAGAGTATTATTATATAGATCTTCAGAATCACAAAGTTCAACAATTCTGCCAAGATACATAACAGCAATTCGATCACATAGATATTCTGTAACACTCAAGTCATGAGTAATAAAAAGGTAGGTTAGATTTTTTTCTTTCTTAAGTTGCATTAATAATTTTAGTACTTGTGCCTGAATTGATACATCAAGAGCACTAACCGCCTCATCACAAACTATAAGTTCTGGCTCAAGACATAAAGCTCTGACAATACCAATTCTTTGTCTTTGTCCTCCTGAAAATTCGTGAGGATATCTATCCATATATTCTCTGCGCATATTTACTGCTTCTAGGAGATCACCAATAATTTTTCTTCTTTCCTCTTTTGATTTTATACCAAATTTTTTCAATGGATCTTGAAGAGAGCCAAAAATTGTAAATGAAGGATTAAGAGAAGAGTGCGGATCCTGAAAGACTATTTGTAACTTCTTTCGAAATGGATCCATATCTTTTTTTTCTAAAGATGTTAATTCTGTCTCATCATCATCTTGTGAAATATATTTTACTTCTCCATCTGTAGGTTCTACCAATCTTAGGATGGCTTTACCAAGAGTTGTCTTTCCACAACCACTTTCTCCAGCTAGACCTAAAACTTCACCTCTAAAAATATCTAAATCTACACCGTCAACAGCCAAAACATGTCCTACAACACGATTAAACACACCTGCTTGTACTGGAAAATGTACTTTTACACCGCGTAATTTAAGAATCTCTTTTTTCATTTATATTTCTCAAAAAATTGTTCGTACTTGTGACATCTTACTTGGTGAGTTTCATTTATTTGTGTGATTTCTGGCATCACGTCACAACTTTCTGTTTGCCAATTGCACCTTGGAGCAAATTGACAACCAATAGGTCTGTTATAGGGATCAGGTGTTGATCCTTTAATAGGATTAATATCTTGATTCTTCCCTCTTCCAAGTACAGGTACTGATTCTAAAAGAGCTTTAGTATATGGGTGTGTTGGTCGTCTTAAAACATCATCTGCTGTTCCAGCCTCAACAATGTTTCCCATATACATGACTGCAACATTATCAGCTAACTCTGCTACAACTCCCATATCATGCGTTATAAGAATAATAGCCGTATCATTTTCTTTTTTTAATTTGTCCATTAGCTCAAATATTTGTGCTTGAATTGTAACATCTAGAGCTGTTGTTGGCTCATCCGCAATTAATATTTTTGGATTACAAGCCATGGCCATTGCTATCATTGCTCTTTGCCTCATTCCGCCAGAATAACTGTGAGGATATTCATCAACTCTTTTTTCTGGAAGTGGTATGCCCATGTCATTGAGAAGAGAAATACACTTTTCCCTTATTTCTTTTTTATTGAGATTAGTATGATACTTAAGATTTTCACTTATTTGAAATCCGACTGTGTACACAGGATTAAGTGCTGTCATGGGATCTTGGAATATCATTGCAATATCTGAGCCTCTAATCTCCCTCATTTCTTTTCCATTTTTTTCTAATTTTTCAATATTGATAATTTTATCATCTTTTTGAAATTTAATTTCACCCTCTTCAATGCGAGAGAGTGTTGGAAGCAATTGCATAATTGTAGCTGCGGTAACACTTTTACCACAACCACTTTCACCAACGATACAAAGTGTTTTACCTTTTTCAACATCAAAGGAAACTCCATTAACTGCTTTGTTGCATCGATTATTCGTATAAAAAAAAGTTTTAAGATCTCTAACTGAAAGCGCTATATTATTTTTATCTTCCATTACTAACCTTGTTGTGATGGATCTGTTGAATCTCGTAGACCATCTCCTATAAAATTAACACACAGAACAAAAACTGAAATAACAATTCCTACAGGTCCCCACATCCACCAATAGTTTTGTAAAATTAAAATATCTTGTGCAACATTTAAAATATTTCCCCATGTAGGAATATTTAATGGAACTCCTAAACCAAGGAAGCTTAGTCCTGCCTCTGTTAAAATAAACATTGCTGTTGATAGAGTAATGTTTACCATTATGGGGCTTAATGCATTTGGCAACATATGTTTGTAGCATATCGTAAATGTAGATAAGCCAAAACTTCTTAGTGCTTGAACATATTCTTCCTCTCTTAAGGATAACATTCTAGCTCGAGCAAGCCTGTACATACCTCCCCAACCTGTAAGGATAAATATAGCCATTAAATTAAATAAACTTTGACCTGTGATGGATACGAGTAATAAAACTAAAATAATTTGAGGGAAAGACATAAATATTTCAGAAATTCTAAGAGCAATAACATCAATCCAACCACCTTTATATCCTGCGTAACAACCAACCGCTATTCCCACAACAGCTGATAGAATAGCACTTCCTAAACCGATAAATATTGAAACTCTGCCTCCAAATAAGACCCTTGTAAACACATCTCGTCCTGTACTATCTGTTCCAAACCAATGATCAAACGATGGCGGTTGTCTCATAGAACGTAAATCTACTCGCATTGGATCATATGGTGAGAGAAGAGGAGCAAAAATAGAAGCTAAAATAATTATTGTAAAAATGATTAAACCTAAAACTGCTAAACGGTTATTTAAAAATTTATTAACTATTCTACTTCTTTTTTTTGTAGAAAAAGTTTTTTCCTCTTCACGTTTTCTTATTTGATCAAATTTCTTATCTAGTGAAGACTTTGCCATTATTCTTTTCCTAACCTAACTCTTGGGTCAATTAACGCTGTTAAAACATCTATTATTAAACTTGCTGTAAGAACAACAAAAACATACATTAGTGAAATTGTCATAACTAAAGGATAATCAGAAGCACGCACAGAGCGAATAAACATACTCCCAATTCCTGGCCATTGGTAAACTTGTTCGATAATAGTTGATCCCCCTATAAGTAAAGGTAGACGAAAACCAATTAGTACAACAACTGGTGTTAGGGCTACTCTAAATCCGTGTAATATATTTACTCTCCACTCAGGCATTCCTTTTGATCGAGCAGTAGTAATAAATTCTCGTGCTAAAACATCTAACATTGATGAACGTGCATAACGCATAGCTCCTGCAGTCATCATTAATGCCAATACTAAAGAGGGGAGAACAATATTTGGTATACGATCCCATAGTGTTTCATAATGAGGTAATAATCTACCTCCAACAGGAAGCCATTTTAATTCGATTGCAAATAAAAGAATAGCTACAAGTCCAAAAAAAAATTCAGGTATAGAAACTCCAGCCATTCCAGCAACCGTAAGAGAATTATCAGTACCGGAACCTCTTTTAAGAGCACTAATAACTCCTAAAGAACAACCTAAAATTGTTGAGAAAAATAAAGCTACCATAGATAGCTCTAAAGTTGCAGGAACTGTTTTTACCATTATTTCAGAAATAGCAACACCGCCAGCCATGGAATAACCCATGTCTCCTTGAACCATACTAGTTAACCAAATCCAGTATCGTGTAAGGAAACTTTGATTTAGCCCATACGCTTCACGCATTGCATCAAGTTGTTCTGCAGTAATTGTTGATGCGAGTTCAGGACTGATCATATGTGAAACAGCATCGCCAGGTGATAATTCTAATCCTGAATAAACAAGAAAACTTATGACAAGTAACATCGGAAAGAAAATAAATAAACGTTGAATAATATAAGTGGTCACTTTTACTTTCCGTTATTATTAAAAAAAGAAAGCTGAGGCATATGCCTCAGCTTTAATGATTAAATTAACTATGGTTTTGGATACTGCATAATCCACATCATACGAGTATAAGGGATATCAACAGCTTTAGTTCCCATGTTGTCCATAGCATCTAGTGCAGCAACATCGGCTACGTTTTTAGTAAATCCGTAGTCCATTTTTCCTGCAGCAGCATTCTTAATTAAGTTACCATCACCATCATAACTTGGGTAAGCAATGATATCAAAACCAGCTTTACCGCCATGATAGCCGTCAAAAGGTTCGAACTTCGCAAAGTCGTTCATTTTAACTTCAGTAATTTTGAATGCTCCAGATCCTATTGGCTTTTGCCAGAAATCACTTTGTTGGAATTTCAAAGGATCAACATCACCTAATAAATGCTTAGGTAAAATAGCAAATTGAGTGAAAGTAGTTAAGATGTTAGGATCAATTTTTGTTAATTCTAACGTAATAACTCTGTCTGCAATATTGTATTTAATACCTGCAACATCATCAGTTGAGCCGTCTTTAAATGCATCAGCACCTTTGATTGATCCAACTGTGTTTCCAATTAGAGCGTGCATTTGAGGTGCTTTCATAGCAGTACGAATACTCCATGCTACATCCTCAACAGTCACATCATCTCCATCATGGAAAGTAAGACCCTCTTTTAGTTTAAATGTTAAACTTAAACCGTCAGCAGCTAATTCATAACTTTCACAAGCTGAGCATCCAACTGGTTGTAACGCACCATCAGCAACTAATAGTCTATCGAATACAACTTTGTTGTGTATCCATAAACCAAGGTTGTACCAAGGTTGTTCAAAGAATTCAACAGGACCAGTGTTAGTTTGTAATGTACCACCACTTACGTTCCAATCAGTAATTCCCCAGTTATAGTTGTACTGAGCGTTACCATATGCTCCACCATTTCTATCAACTTTATTACTCTCATAGATGAATAATTTTTGATAGTATAATGGACAAATGTTAACTTTTTCCATTTGATATTCTTGTATTTCAAAGAAAGCAGGTTTTAGAACTTCTGGATCTGCACTTGAATTGATTTTTTCAATTAGCGCATCCATTTTTGGATCACCAGGAGTTTGTGGGTTTAGACCTGTTTTAAAAGTATTGTAATACTCTTGCATTGCAATTGCTGCACGAGCACCATAACCTAAGTCATAGTCAACTGCAGCTGGTCCGTTCACACCATCATCAGGAACTGAGTTAAGTTGTGCACCAACATCACCTTGTAATAGACGGTAAGACATTTTTACACCAACATCAGCAAAGTATGCTTGAATTGCTGCCATGAAGTCAGCTGTTAGCTGATCTCCATAATAGAAAACCATATCAAGTTCTCTATTAGAGTCCCAATTTGCTTCTGCTAACAGTTGACGAGCCTTTTCAGGATTGTAACTGTAATCAGGTAGATTTGGAGACTTCATTGGACCGTTTGGTAATAAACTATCCGCCATTATGATTTGATCTTCAAATAATGTTTCACCGATTGTTTTCATGTCAATAGCCATACACAAAGCTTGTCTAACACGAGGATCGGATAATTGGTTACTGTTTGTAGGTTGAGCTGAAGCTGATGAAATGAACATCAGATGAGCCAACACTGCAACTATAACCACATATAGTTTTTTCATATTTCCTCCTATTGAGTCAAATACACTACTAGCTAGCATATAATTTCTATATAAACATAATGTTAACCTTTAAACAAGGTATAAAATGATACAGAATAAAGCTAGTTAACTGATTGAAATTGCTAAGGAAAATTAGTTTTTAATACTAACTCTTTTAAGCATTTTTTCATGCATTTCTTTAGTTCCATCATGATAAGTTCCAAACCATTGATCAAAAGGAATCATGAGATTTCCGTAATTTACCTCAAAATATTTATGATGAAGATAATGATTATAATTACTGAGATCTATTGCTCTCTTATCATTGATCATCATTTGCTTAAAACCTATATGACCATTTGCTGATCCTAAGCCCGCATGAAATAAATGATAAGTAGCATGTAGTGGATGTGAAAGAATAAACCAATGAATGATAACACCAGAAAAATATAATAAATGTTCAATAGGATGCATTGATAGGCTAGACCAAGGTCCAGGATTAACATTTCGATGATGAACAGAATGAGCAATTTTGTACATAAATTTAAAGTGTAAGAATCGATGAATTAAATAAAAGTGAGCATCTCTAAATGCTGGAATTAGTAAAAGAATAATAAAGAAATAAATTGGAGCTTCACTAAATTGTATAAAAGGTACCAAACCAGAAGCATAAAACCAAAAAGATAAAACCTCATAAGCTGTCCAAATAGGAACGCCCCAAAACAAACTCCAAAATAAATTATCAAAT
>LULE01000493.1_pt1 | contig 11874 bp, 17 predicted proteins | sample 728231 | NCBI WGS metagenome assembly LULE01 (sample SAMN03860297, study PRJNA289734) | marine metagenome | biome: seawater column; feature: ocean; material: water; isolation source: Red Sea water column Station 192 - depth 10m | place: Saudi Arabia: Red Sea | collected 2011-10-15 | depth 10 m | reverse complement strand
TAATTTACTTAATCCAACAACTCTCTCATTAGGTATGTATGCAACATGAGCTTTACCAATTATTGGTGCCATATGATGTTCGCAATGACTTTGAACAGAGATATTTTTTTGAATAACCATATCGTCATACCCATCTACATCGCCATGTTTTAAAAAACTTTTGTCTAATGATTTTACTTCTCTTGTAAAGTTGTCACCATCTTGATTTAAAACTAGTGCTTTAAATTGGTCTGACACTTTTAATCTTTTGAATTACTTATTAACCTTAAATATCTATTTTGATAACTTAAATCTTCTTTGAATTGACCTAGATAATAATTTGTGACTGTTGTAGCTTGTTCCTTTTTGATACCTCTCATAGTCATACATTGATGAGTTGAGTCTATTGTAACTGCTACCCCTTTGGCATCTAGAGATTGCATTAGTGTATTCGCAATCTGCATAGTTAATCTTTCTTGAGTTTTAATTTACTTAATCCAACAACTCTCTCATTAGGTATGTATGCAACATGAGCTTTACCAATTATTGGTGCCATATGATGTTCGCAATGACTTTGAACAGAAATATTCTTTTGAATAACCATGTCATCATACCCATCCACATCACCAAAGGTTTTATCCAAAACTTGAATAGGATCTTCTTTGTAACCTTTGAAATACTCCTTGAATGCTTTAACAACTCTTTTTGGAGTTTCTAATAATCCTTCTCGATTAGGGTCTTCACCCATCCAAGATAAAATAGTTTTAAAAGCTTCTTCTGCTTCTTTGTCAGAAATCTTCTTTGAATTTTGATTATTATCAATGTCTTTAACTAACTTCATGGAGGGGTTTATACATATAAATGTGCATTTTTAAAATATTTAATATATCTCTATATGTGCTACATAATCACCGAATATGTTCAAAAAAAGAGAAAATGTGGTTGAAATTGAAGAGGGAAATCTTCTATCACCTAAATTTGATAATGATGGTTTAATACCTGTCATTACAATGTGCTCTCAAACAAAAGAAATTTTAATGCATGGTTATATGAACGTTGAAGCACTAAAAAAAACAATTGAAACAAAAGAAGCTCACTACTATAGCAGATCAAGAAAAGCTATTTGGCACAAAGGCAAAACAAGTGGTTTTATTCAGAAAGTGACTGAAATCAAAATTGATGATGACCAAGACTCTGTTTGGCTTACTGTTGATATTGGAGACGGAGCTAGTTGTCACGTAGGTTATAGATCTTGTTTTTATAGATCTATACCACTTGGACCAATTGAAAATGGTAGAGAAGTTCAGATGAAATTCACTGAAAAAGAAAAAAAATTTGACCCAGAAAAAGTTTATAAAGGTCAACCCAATCCAACAAAAATTTAATTAAATGGAAATTAAATATCAAAATTTAAGAGTATTAGGTCCAGCAATATTAAAAGTCAAAATACCAGATGAAATACTAGATAAATTAAATGACTATATAGATAAAATCATCAATGATGACTCAAAATTAAAAAAATTAAATTATGGTGAAGCGCTAGTAGGTGATGTAACACAGGAATTTTTATTAGAAGTAGAATTTGTTAAATCATCAGGTTGGTTAGAATTTTTGGGAAATTCTTGTAAGATTTATACGGAATTAAATGAAGGAAAAAAAATATCAAAATTTAATTTGCTAAAAACTTGGGTTGTTAGACAATTTCAAAATGAATATAATCCAACTCATTGGCATGGTGGACATATTTCTGGAGCTGGGTTTCTTAAAGTTCCTAAATCATTAGGACAAAGTACTCAGCAAAAAAAATCAAAAAAATATAGAGGTGGAAACTTACAACTAATACATGGAGCAAGAATGTTTACTTGTCCTTCAACATTTAATATTACTCCAGAAGTTGGTGATTTTTATTTATTTCCTAATTATTTGATGCATACAGTTTTTCCATTCAAAGGCACTGATGAGGAAAGACGTTCTATCTCATTTAATGCATCAATTGATGAGGATATATATAATGTATATGGAAAATAAAATTCAAAAAAATGTCCTTGGAGAAAATTTAGAATTATGTTCCAAAAATCCTCTTACTGGTTGGTATAGAGATGGTTGTTGTAATACTGATGAAAATGATCATGGGTTACATACTGTTTGTGCAAAAGTTACAACTGAATTTTTGGAATGGTGTAAAGAAGCTGGAAATGATTTAATCACACCTCACCCAGAGTTTGGGTTTCCAGGCTTAAAAGATGGAGATGGCTGGTGTGTTTGCGCAACTTGGTATGCAAGAGCAGTAGAAGCTGGAAAAGGTTGCCCGATTTTTTTGAAAAGAACTCATGAAAATACATTGAAAGTTTTGCCAATCGAAACACTCAAAAAATTTGCAATAGATCTTTCATAATATAAATTTGGATTATGGGTGAAAATATTTTATCGGTCATATATCTTTTATTAGTAATTGCACTGGTCTTCCCAGGTTTTTATTATGCAAATAAAAATAAAAAAGTTTTTTTGAAAAATCTTATTATTTGGCTAGGTATTATTGGAATAGTAATAATTTTTGCTAATTTTCTAAGATAGCTAATTACATATTTCCATACTTTGGTCCACCACCTCCCTCTGGAGTGACCCAAACTATATTTTGAGAAGGTTCTTTAATATCGCAAGTTTTACAATGAATACAGTTCTGAGCGTTTATAACAAATTTGTTTATATTATTTTCTTTTTGAACCTCATAAACTCCTGCTGGACAATATCTTTGAGCTGGTTCGTCATATTTTTCAAGAGTATATTTTATAGGTAAATCTTTATCTTTTAGCTGTAAGTGCACTGGCTGATTGTCCTCATGATTAGTCCCTGTCAAATAAACTGAGCTTGTTTTATCAAAAGTAATCACATTGTCAGGTTTAGGATAATCAATTTTTGGCATTTTATCTGCAGGTTTTAAAGTTTCATGATCGGAATGCTTATGTCTTAATGTAAATGGAAGTTTTCCTCTAAATAAAATTTGATCAATTCCTGTAAAAATTATACCTAAAATTAAACCCCAATTAAAACTAGGTTTTACATTTCTTGCTTGATACAGTTCTTTATATAACCAGCTTTTTTTAAATAATTCCTCATATAATGATAAATCTTTTTTAGACTGAATATGTTCATTAATAGCCTCTGCAGCTAAAATTCCACTTTTCATAGCAGTGTGAGATCCTTTTATTTTTGGCATGTTTAATGTTCCCGCGTCACATCCAATAAGTAATGCGCCTGGCATAAACATTTTTGGTAAACTTTGAATACCACCTTCAATTAAAGCTCTAGCGCCATAAGAAATTCTTTTTCCACCTTCTATAATTTTTTTTATTGATGGATGTGTTTTAAATCTTTGAAACTCATCAAAAGGAGAAAGATGAGGATTTTGATAATCTAAACCTATTACATATCCTAAAAACACTTGTTTGTTTTCAGCATGATAAATAAAACTTCCACCATAAGTGTTTTTATCTAAAGGCCATCCAGCTGTATGCATCACTAATCCCTCTTCATGATTTTTTTCATCTATTTCCCAAATTTCTTTAAATCCAATTCCATATTGTTGGGGATCTTTGTCTTTATTAAGATTAAATTTTTTAATTAATTGTTTACCTAAATGACCTCGGCAACCTTCAGCAAAAACTGTTACCTTTCCAATAAGTTCAATGCCTGGCTCAAAACTATCTTTTTTATTTCCTTGTTTGTCTATGCCCATGTCCTGCGTGGCTACACCTTTAACAGAACCATCATCATTAAATAAAATCTCACTTGCAGGAAATCCTGGAAATATCTCTACACCAAGTGCTTCTGCTTGCTCAGCAAGCCATCTACATAAATTTGCAAGACTAATTATGTAATTTTTATGATTTTTTTGAACAGCAGGTAACAACCATGTTGGCCAACTTAAAGATTTTGTTTTTCCTAAAAATAAAAATTTCTCCTTAGTGACTTTTGTCTTTATAGGTGGATTTAAATCTTTCCAATTTGGAATTAATTCGTCTAGTGCTCTAGTTTCAAAAACATTTCCACTTAATATATGCGCACCGATCTCAGATGCTTTCTCCAAAACACAAATATTTAAATTTGAATTTAATTGTTTTAGTTTAATAGCAGTTGTTAATCCTGATGGTCCTCCACCAACAATTACAACATCATATTCCATTGACTCTCTGGACATAATAATTTTTTACAGATTATATTATTTTTGTATAGTGTTTAATTTGTTCAGTTCCTCAATAAATTGAGGTATTGCTTCAAAAAGATCAGCTTCTAGACCATAGTCTGCAACACTAAAAATTGGAGCTTCACCATCCTTATTGATTGCGACAATCACCTTACTTTCTTTCATTCCAGCTAAGTGCTGAATTGCACCAGAAATACCAATAGCAATATATAACTCTGGAACTACAACTTTTCCAGTTTGACCCACTTGATGATCGTTGCTTATATATCCGGCATCCACAGCTGCTCTTGATGCTCCAATAGCGGCATTTAATTTGTCAGCAACAGAGGTAATTAATTTAAAATTATCTCCACTCTGCATTCCTCTTCCACCAGAAACAACCACTCTTGCAGTTCCAAGTTCTGGTCTGTCTGACTTAATTTCCTCTCTTTTTACAAATTTTGTATTATTAAACTCTTCACTTGGTTCAGCTTTTTCAATTGGCGCAGATCCGCCTGAACTCTCACATGGATCAAAAGAAGTTGGTCTAATAGTTATACATTTTTTTGGATCCTTGCTTTTTACTGTTGCGAATGCATTTCCAGCATAAATTGGTCTTAAAAATGTATCTGCAGAAATTACCTTAATAATATCACTGACTTGAGAAGTGTCTAAAGAAGCTGCAATCCTTGGCATCAAATTTTTACCAAATGTATTAGCTGAACAAACAACATGAGAATAGTTTTCTGCCAATTTCAGGATTACTGGTGCAAAATTTTCTGCCACAAAGTTTTCGTAATGAGCTGCTTCTACTTGAATTACTTTTTTGACCAAAGGTAACTCTGATAATTTTTTTGCTACATCTCCACAGTTATTACCAATAATTACAGCATGGAGATCGGTATTCATTTGAGAGGCTGCAGTTACAGCATTTAATGTAAAAGGTTTGAGTTCTTTATTGTTATGTTCTGCAACTAATAAAACTGACATTATATTACTTTAGCCTCATTTTTTAATTTTTGCACTAGCTCAGCCACACTTTTTACTTTTATACCAGCTTTTCTTTTTGGTGGCTCTTCAACCTTAATTTGCTCGATTCTTGGTGATGTATCTACTCCTAAATCTGACGCATTTATTTGCTCAATAGGTTTCTTTTTAGCCTTCATTATATTAGGCAAAGATGCATATCTTGGTTCATTAAGTCTTAAATCACAAGTTACAATAGCAGGAATATTAATCTCTATTGTCTCTAATCCTTCATCAATCTCTCTCGTAACTTCAAGTTTTTTATCCTTAATCTCTATCTTTGAAGCAAATGTTGCTTGAGGCCAATTTAGTAAAGCACTTAACATTTGACCTGTTTGATTACAATCATCATCAATTGCTTGTTTTCCCATAAAAACTAAATCTGGTTTTTCTTTTTCAACAATTTTTTGTAATAATTTGGAAACGGCTAAAGGTTCTAAAATTCCATCAGCTTTAATAAGAATGCCTCTATCAGCTCCAACCGCTAATGCTTTACGAACAGTTTCTTGAGCTTTCTCTTCTCCAACACTTACTGCAACTACCTCGGTCGCTTTTCCTGACTCTTTGATTTTTACTGCCTCCTCAATCGCATTATCATCTGGTGGGTTGGTAGACATCTTAACATTTTCAGTTACTACACCAGTGTTATCCTCTTTAACTCTGATTTGAACATTGTAATCAATTACTCTTTTTACTGCGACTAAAATTTTCATTAGGCTCTCAAAAGTTTATTTTCAGCATCGTATGGACTTTCTTCTACTATTGTAGCCTCATACATTTTTCCAAGAATATCAACTTTAAGTTTTTCTCCAACATTTGCTAAATCAGGTTTCACCATGGCTAAGGCAATAGATTTATCTAATCTAAATCCGTATTCCCCCCCTGTTGCTCTTCCAACAACTTTATCATCTTTATAAATTGGATTGTTACCTAAAACATCTGAGTCTGTCGTATCATGAACCTCAAGTGTAACTAACTTGTTATCAAAACCCTTTTCTCTCCATTTATTGAGTGCATCAAGTCCTATGAAATTACCCTTGTTTGGATGAATAAATCTGTCTAAGCCAGACTCGTAAGGTGAATACTCAATTGATAGTTCAGTTCCCACAAGTTTATAAGATTTTTCAACTCTTAAGCTGTTCATAGCTCTAATTCCAAAAGGTTTTAAACCAAGATCTTTACCTGCTTCCATTAATTTATCAAAAATATGGTTTTGATATTCAATTGGGTGATGTAATTCCCAACCAAGTTCACCAACAAAATTTACTCTCATAGCATTAACTGGAGCATATCCAACATTAACATTTTTTGCAGTTAACCATTTAAAGTTTTCATTTGAAAAATCATCAGTCGAAACTTTTTGCATAAGTTCTCTTGCTTTTGGGCCCGCTACAACAAGCACACCTGTACTATTTGTTAAGTCCTCAAATATAACTGAACCATCAGTTGGCATCCATTTTTGAATCCAGTCATGGTCTAATCTCAAATTCGCTCCAGCTGAAACCAAATAATAACTATTTTCAGCTTCTTTCATAATTGTAAACTCAGAATGAACACCGCCTTTAGTATTTAGCGCATGACACAAATTAATTCTTCCGATTTTTTTTGGAAGTTTGTTAGCAACTAAGTAGTCTAAAAATTCTTCAGCCTTTGGACCTTTTATTCTACATTTCGCAAAGGCCGTCATATCTAAAAGTCCAACATTTTTTTTAACGTTTTCACATTCTTTCTTAATTGCATCAAACCATTTTGATCTTCTAAATGACCAATGATCTTTTTGTTCCATGCCATCTGTTGCAAAAAAGTTTGGTCTTTCCCATCCAAATTTTTGTCCAAAGACAGCACCAAGATTTTTCATTCTTTCATAACAAGGAGATGTTCTTAAAGGTCTAGCAGCTGGTCTCTCCTCATCAGGATAATGAACAATAAATACATGACTGTAAGCTTCTTCATTTTTTGCTTTAAGATAAGACTTTGTTGCATAATTTCCGTAACGTCTTGGTTCAACACCTAACATATCAATAGTTGGTTCACCATCAACGATCCATTCTGCTAATTGCCAACCTGCACCACCTGCCGCAGTTATTCCAAAACTATGTCCCTCATTAATCCAAAAATTTTTAAGTCCCCAGGCTGGACCAACAATAGGATTACCATCTGGTGTGTAACATATTGCACCATTATAAACTTTTTTCACTCCAACTTCTCCAAATGCTGGAACTCTATGTATTGCTCCCTCAATGTGTGGAGCAAGTCTATCTAAATCTTCTTGAAACAATTCATATTCAGAATCTTTTGAAGGACCTTCTACATAACACGCTGGAGCACCATCTTCATATGGACCTAATATTAATCCACCAGCCTCTTCTCTCATGTACCATCTACTATCACTATCTCTTAATACACCCATCTCTGGCAGACCTTCTTTTTTTCTTTTTTGTATTTCTGGATGCGGTTCAGTTACAATATATTGATGTTCCACAGGAATAACTGGAATATCTAATCCAACCATTTCACCAGTTTGTCTTGCAAAATTTCCTGAACATGAAATGACATGTTCACATTCGATTGATCCTTTGTCTGTTTCAACAATCCATCCCTCTTTAGTTTGTCTCATTGATAACACTGTTGTGTTTCTATAAATCTCAGCTCCTCTGTTCCTAGCACCTGTGGCAAGTGCCTGAGTTAAGTCTGCAGGTTGGATGTATCCATCTTCTGGGTGTTGAATTGCTCCAACTAAATCATCAGTATGACAAAGCGGCCAAATTTCTTTAACTTGTTGAGGTGTCAAAAATTTTACATCAACACCAATTGTTTTAGCTACACCAGCATATTGATGATACTCATCCATTCTATCTTTGGTACTGGCTAAACGGATATTTGAAACAACACTGAAACCAACATTTTTACCAGTCTCTTCCTCTAACTTTTTATAAAGATTTACTGCATACTTGTGAAGTTGACCAACAGAATAGCTCATATTAAAAAGAGGTAGCAAACCTGCTGCATGCCAAGTTGAGCCTGAGGTTAATTCTTTTCTTTCAACTAAAACAACATCTGACCAGCCTTTTTTTGCTAAATGATATAGAGCGCTTACTCCAACAACTCCTCCACCGACTACGACGACTTTTGCTTTAGATTTCATTAAATGATTCCTACTAAATTTTTATTCATAACGAAACAAAATTGTATTATGGATAATCAAATTGAACTTCCTAGTGCTATTGGGCTAGAAACCATTGTGGTCAACCAACAATCCTTAAGAGGTCCTTCAGCAGTATATTTTTCCACTTGCCAGTTGAACTTATGATAAATCTTATCTTTATCTAAAATTATCACCTCAAATTGTGCCCATTTGTCACCACCTCCAACCTGTGTAATTGTATGGCTTAAGTGATTTAAGAGCATTTGATATGAGTTGCCTTTAATCATCATTTTGAAATTTGGTAGAGGGCCAGTATTTTTTTTGTTACTGGGATGCGCAAAATTCCAGGTTTGCTCAATCCCACTATCTTTATAATTTAAGTCGTTTTTTTGAAGACCACTTAATTGAATCTCGACAACTTTGGAAGGTTTTATATCACTATTAGGTTTCAGTAATTCAGCTTTAGTTATTGAAATTGAAAAGAAAAGAACAATAAAAACTTTAAATATTATCTCGAATTTTTTTAACATCTTTTTAAAAATTTAATTATTAATTTAATTAAAGTATTTTTCGTACTCTATCTTCGTGCATTTATTATCAATGTAAATGATGTCATTTGTCTCAACAATTTTTTTTGCTTCTTCGTTGCTAATGTCTAATTGCAACCATAATACCTTTGCATTTATTTTGACAGTTTCTTCTGCGATTGTGACAACTTCATTAGATGGTCTAAACACATCTACTATTTCTACTGGATTATCAATCTCTGAAATATTTCCAAAAACTTTTTCTCCTAATATTTTTTCTCCTTTCATGGATGGATTTACGGGGTAAACTTTAAAACCATTGTCTTGTAGATATTTCATAACAATAGATGATGTTTTTGTTAAATCTTTACTTGCACCTACTAGAGCAATATTTTTATATTTTTTTAAAATTTCTTTTATATTTTCCACTCTATTTACTTTTTACTCATTATCTTTTCTTCACAAAACTTCTTAGCTTCTTCAATAGTCATTGGTTGATCCAACTTTTGACTACCTGCAATACAAGCATCGATAGATCTTTTAAAATTATGGTCTCTAAAGGTAAAAATAAAATATATACCAATGATTATTAAGATAATTGTTAGAATATTTTTTACTTTCACTTATTTCTCCACTTTGGTTTTCTTTTTTCTAAAAAAGCTGAAATACCTTCTTTTGCATCCATAGCCATCATATTGTATGTCATCATTTGACTGGTATACGAGTACGCTTTTCTGAGGGGCATTTCTAACTGCTTATAAAAAGCTTGTTTTCCAATTTTGATTGTTAAATTTGATTTTGATGCAATTTTTTTTGCAATTTTCATCGTCTCACTATTTAATTTTGATTTTGAAAAATAATCATTAATTAAACCAATTTCCTTTGCGTAATTTGCTTTAATTGGTTCACCAGTAAGAAGCATCTTCATCATAGGTTTTCTATTAATCTTTCTGCTAACTGCAACCATAGGAGTACTACAAAACAATCCAATATTTACTCCTGGTGTTGCAAAAAGTGCATCTTTTGTGCTGTAAGCTAAATCACAACTAGCAACTAATTGACATCCTGCTGCATAAGCTGCACCATGAACTTTTGCAATAACTGGTTTTTTACCCTCAACTATTTGAAGCATTAGCTTTGAACAAAGATTAAATAATTTTTTATATCTTTCTTTTTTCTTTAAGTCTTTTACTTCTTTTAAATTATGACCTGCACTAAAACCTTTTCCAGCACCCTCAAGAATAATAACTTTAACCTTTTTATCTTTGTCTAATTTTTTAAAAACATTGATTAAATCTTTCAAATTTTTGTAAGATAAAGAGTTGTATGTTTTTGGCTCATTAATAATAACTCTTGCTATATCTTTATTCTGATTGATGATTTTGATATTCATTAAAAACTATTTAAGTTTACCCTCTTCTCTCATTTTTGCTCTTATCTTAGTGGCTGAAATTTTTTGTATTTCCTCAGGTAAAACAATTTCTTCTATTTTATAACCAACACCTCTTCCATAACAAATGTTTGTAATATTGGGAACTAACATAATTTTAAAACGTCCCTCGAATTCTGGATTAAGTTTATCTTCAATATTTTTTTTTACTGTTTCAAAGTCAAATGGATTATCATCCACACCTTGTACGTCTCTGATTTGTATACAAACTTGTCCAGTTTTTTTAATTATTTCTTTAAATAAAGTATAGTGACCATCATGAAATGGTTGCCATCTTCCAAGCATTTGAGCAGTCGGTTTTTTATTATCCCACTTGTAAGTCATTATTTTAATTTCTCATATATCTTTGGAGCCCAATTTTTAGCATCTTGAGTTGTTACATGAAAGTCATACTTATCAGGTTTTACAAACATTTTATTTGTATCATCAAACCTACCTTCCTTAATTGTATCTACCCAAATAATAAAATCTGCTGGAAATAAACTTCTTGCCTCAGGGGTAGGGCAAATAAAATCTGCTACAACATAATTTCCATCTTTTTTTAATTTTACTGCAAAGTCAGCCATTCTTTTTGCTTGTCTTTTTCTTCCTTCCTCAGAAAAATCCCAATCATTCGCCTCTTTTCTGACTTCATCTGCGTTCAATCTTTTAGCGTTTAACATTGGGCCAAGTTCGTTTGCTAACGTAGTTTTTCCTGATCCAGGTAGTCCCATTATTAAAATTATTTTCATTTGATATTAAATTGACACCTTTTTCAAAAAAGATAAAGATCTTATAATGAAATTTTCTCTTGAAATAGGCCCCCAGACAGATCTTGATACAGTACCTCAAGTAAAAGATGTTTATATCACAATGCTTCCAGGGGGTGACTATAGAGAAACAGCTCAACAGGCAGTTGAGTTAGTTAAAAAAGGTTTTAATCCTGTTCCTCATTTTCCTGCAAGGTCAATGCTGGATGAAAAACAACTAAAAGATTATGTTTCTAGGTGTAAAGATGGTGGGGTTAAACAAGTTTTAGTAATTGGTGGTGGGAGAGAACCAATGGGAAAATTTGATAGCTCGTTTCAACTTTTAGAGACTGGTTATTTTGAGGAGATGACAATAGGAATTGCTGGACACCCAGAGGGGAGTCCTGATATATCCGACTCAGATTTAGAAAAAGCTATGATAGATAAAAAGCCTTATGCTGATTACATCGTAACCCAATGGTTATTAGATCCTCAGCCTATTATAGATTTTGTTTCTAAACAAAGTGTACCAGTGCATGTGGGAATTACTGGGCCTCTAAAAATATCTAGCTTAATAAAATTTGCTAATATCGTTGGTGCAAAAAATTCTCTAAATTTTCTTAAATCTAATTTTAGTAAGGCGTTAGATTTATTAAAACCTAAAGTCCCTAATGATTTAATTTGGAAAGTTAAATCGCATACGGATTTCTTCCACATTTATACATTCGGCGGCTTGAAGGAAACAAACAAGTGGTTGAAGGAGAATGGTTATGTCTAAAGAATTTGACTATACTAAACTAAAACATGTTACTTCAGTTGATCAATCAGATCGAAAA
>LULE01001253.1_pt1 | contig 11889 bp, 17 predicted proteins | sample 728231 | NCBI WGS metagenome assembly LULE01 (sample SAMN03860297, study PRJNA289734) | marine metagenome | biome: seawater column; feature: ocean; material: water; isolation source: Red Sea water column Station 192 - depth 10m | place: Saudi Arabia: Red Sea | collected 2011-10-15 | depth 10 m | reverse complement strand
AGCATTATAGTTTTCATTATCCTCAACCTGAATTGCAGATTTAACTAGAGAACTAGTTTTAGTAACTGGATTTTTAACAACGTATCTTCCACACATTTTAAATTGTTTGTTCTTTCATCAAATCTTCGATTTGTTTTATCATGATTTCTGGAGATCGCATGGACGGATAAATCTCTTGTGCTTGTTTATAACTTCTAATTGCTTTTTCAAAATTTTTTAACTGAATGTTTACTAAACCTTGACCTGCTAAAGCACCAAAATGTCTTGGTTCTAATTCTAAGACTTTATCAATGTCATCTTGTGATTTTTGAAATTCTCCTAACATATAAAGAACAGTTGCTCTCTTATTCCAAGCTTCAGCCCAATTTTCATCAAGATTTATTACTTCAGTAAATATTTCTCTTGCTCTTTTTGGCTGTTGGTTTCTAACAAACATTGAACCTTCTTCTAAACGAGCAGTCAATTTTTCATCAGTTGGATGAGTACTCCATAAAGACCAAATTTCCTGTTCAACAACAGATGCTACATTTGCTTTATTTATTTTGAGCTCATTAAATAATTGATTTAGCCTTATGTCTCGATCATTTGCAAAAGATTGCAATTGTGAAAGTAATAAAATTAAAATTACTATAAATGACTTTTTCATAATTAAATATTAACAAATATGGAATATAGAGTCTTTATTCTTAAAACAATTTGATCATATTTTTACAACTTCAAAATGAATTTATAAATTTATTAAGATGAAAATTCTTAAGGTTTGTAACAATTTGTTGTTTCTTTTTTTATATTATAAATACAAGTAATTAACTTAGGTTCAAATTGCATTTTTGACGAACCATTATTTTTAAGATTATACAATATTTTTTGATCATTTATTAAAATTGTACTCTCTAAATTATATCCATTTGATAGATAATGATTTACTGTTCTAAGATTTCCAAGAGAGTCAGCAATAGCTGAAGAAAAAATAAAATTTAAACAAAATAATGTAATTAGTACTTTTTTCATGAAACAATTATTTCACTTTAAATTATTATATGGAAAAAAAAATATTTATTTATCAAAAAATCTCTTTATTGCTTAATAGATTTAAATATTTTGTTTATTTTTTAGTAATTATTACGACTATAGAAGATCAATGAATTTTTTAAAAAATTTGATTAAAGGTGACTACGGACTTGGTAAAACATTCTGGGTTTATGGAACCCTATACCAGTTAATATTTAGCTTAATAATTTTTATAACATTTTTTTTTGCTTTAGATTCAATTGATAAATCTCTTATAAATTATAGTCAAAATCCTGAGTTAATTATTAAACAAATTTTTTCTAATATTAATAATTTTTACGCAACAATACTCATAATAGAGTTAGCAATACTGTTGATTTATACATTAATAATTACTATTGCGATGTGGAGAAGTGCAAGTAATAATGAAAATTGGTTTTGGCCAAGAGTTGTAAAAGTTTCCATAGCACTTTCTGTAGTTTATTATTTATATAAATTGATAATATTCTTAGAATTATTTGGTTAAAAACATCATGTGTTTTGATTTTTATTCTTACAGTTATAAAATAAGATTTCTTTTTCCTTCTCTTTTTCTTTTTGATTAATATTTTTTGTTATCTCATGAATAAGTTCTCCTGTTTTAAAAGTTAAAACAGCTGATTCAGAATAACTCTTATTACTATCAAGAGCTTGAATTAAAACGACATCTTTATTAGAAATTTTTACGTCTAGTTCAATTTTATCAATAAAATTAGATAAATTTTTAATGTTTAATAGATTTGGTGATTTAGACTCTATTACTAATTTATTAATATCATCTCTCTTAATTTGATCTTTTGTGAATGTTTCAAAGTTATGATCTGGATTTTTTAAAATTACTTTTTCAAATGCACATGTAAGATTTAAATTTCTATCTATGGTAATATTTGTATTCTGTGCATTGGCATAACCAAAACAAATGAAACTTAAAACTACAACAAATCTTTTCATTAAAAAGTCTTATAACTTTTTCTGATTGATTACTACGTCCACTAATATCGCAATCAACAAATTAAGCATTGTAATTCCGCATATAATTATAAAGCTGAAAAAATAAATCCAAGCCCACCAGTAAACATCTTGTAATGGTAGCATTACTTGTTCCCAACTAGATAGAGTTAAAACCTGAAACAACGTAATCATAGCAACACCAACATCACTCCATCTCTCAGGAATATCTGTGCTAAATAAAATTGAGCCTATAGTTGCGTATATATAAAGAATTATGAACAATAATAATCCAACGTAAAACACTCTTTTGACCGAAGTAAGCAGTGCTTCAATGATTTTTTTTAATTCTGGAACAACTGAGATAATTCTCAATACTCTAAATACTCTTAATAACCTTAATAGTAAGAAACTAGAATTATTAGGTATAGGAATTAATGAAATTAAAACAATTAAAGTATCAAATACATTCCATCCGCTTTTAAAAAAATGTAGCTTTTTAGGTTCTCCTATAAATCTAATTATAATTTCAATTACAAAAAATATAGTAATTGAATAATCTAAATAATTGATTGCTTGTCTGGTGAGGTCACTCAATTCATAAGTGTTAACTCCAATTGTGATTGCATTTAAAATAATAATTGAAATAACAACAAATTGGAAAATTCTGCTTTCTTTAAGATTATATAAAAATTTATTCATTTAATTTAAAATATTAATAATACTTTTTTTAATAGTTTCACTTACTTTAATTGTTCCTTCTTTGTTTGGGTGAATTCCATCTTGTTGATTTAAACTTGGATCGAGTGCAACTCCTTCAAGTAAAAATGGGATCAAGGGTAAGTTATATTTTTTTGATAGTTTTGGATAAATTGCATCAAAATCTTTTTTATATTCAGCACCATGTGTGGTTGGAGCAACCATGCCTGCAATAATAATTTTGATTTTTTTATTATTAGCTATCTTTATGATTTCTTCTAAATTTTTCTCAGTTTCCTCTGGTTTTATTCCTCTAAGCATATCATTGGCACCCAAACCTAAAATAATTAGGTCGATGCCAGGTTCAGATAAACTCCATTCAGCAATGTTTAGTCCTCCTGAAGATGTGCTCCCTGAAACACTGCCATTAATTATCTTTATATTTAAACCATCTTTTTTAAAATCATCTTCTAATACTACTGATAAGTGATGTTCTTTAGGTAAACCGTATCCAGCCATTAAACTATCACCAAATAAGACAACCTTTTCTATTGCACTTGCATTAATGTGCACTAGAAAGACTATCAAAATTTTAATAAATAAACTTTTGTTCATGAGTGCACTTCTTAAATTAAAAAAAATAAATCTCAAATACCAAACTGGCAAAGAAAGCATCAGTGTTTTAAAGAATATTGATCTTACCATTAAGAAAAAGGAGACAGTTTCTGTAGTTGGTGAAAGTGGATCTGGCAAAACCAGTTTAATTATGCTTGTTGGAGGGCTAGAAAAACCAACTTCAGGTAAAATTATTTTTCAAGATCAAGAAATTACAGGTTTAAATGAAGATGAAGTATCAGAAATTAGAAAGAAAAATATTGGGATTATATTTCAATCCTTCTATTTAATTCCAAATTACACAGCAGTTGAAAACGTTGCTTTAACACTAGAATTAAATAATTTTAAAAATCCTGAGAGTGAAGCAAAAAGTTTATTAGATAGATTTGGTTTAAAGCATCGATTTAATAATTTACCCAGTCAGTTATCTGGTGGTGAACAGCAAAGAGTTGCAATTGCAAGAGCTATAGCAATGAAACCTGAATTAATCTTGGCTGATGAACCTACTGGAAACTTGGATACTGAAAACTCATTAATGATTTCAGATATTTTATTTAAATATGTAAAAGAGGAAGGATCCTCCCTAATTATGGTAACGCACGATCCAAAACTTGCTAATAAAGCAAAAAGAAAAATCAAAATAAAAGATGGAAAAATTAAATAATCGATCTGAATTTAGTTTGATTTTTAAATATGCTTTAAAGGATTTAAGCAGAAACTATCACAAAATCTCATCTATCATTGTTACTCTATTTATCAGTCTCTTTATATTAAGTGCTATTTTTACAATTGAAGATAGTCTTAAAAAAGAGCTGAACGATAATGCAAAAGCTTTATTGGGTGGTGATTTAGAAATTGATTACAATCGTAACCAAGGAAATCTAGAACTAGTTAATCAGGTAAAAGAATTTGCAACTGTATCTCAAATGATTGAGTTCAGTACAATGCTTTCAACAACTGGAAGAGAAAAAAACAAATCTTTATTCACTAGAATTAAAACAGTTGATGAAAAATACCCGTTATATGGAGAAGTAGTATTTGAGCCTGAAGGTGCATATGAGCGAATGCAAAAAGAACCAAACACTATTTTAATTAATGAAAGTCTATCAAAGACACTTAGGATAAAAATTAATGAACAAGTTAAAGTTCAAGACCAAAACTTTACAGTTATTGGAATTATAAAATCAGTACCAGATGTAAGTGGATTTGTTGCTTTTGGTGATTGGGCACTTGCAGGAAAACAAACTTTAGAAATATTAAAACTAAACGGAATTGGAAGCTTTTTAAACTACGAATACAAAGTAAAATTTAATGAAGGAGACAATCCTGAAGAGTTAGAAAAACGAATTGAGAATATTTTTAAAGATGATCAAAAAGTAAAACTTCGTTATCCTGAAAATTCAGCAAGTGGAATAAAGAGAATAATTAATAATTTTTCACAATTTTTGTCTCTTGTTTCAATAAGTGCGATGTTGATTGCTGGTATTGGGATTGCAAACACCCTTCTCTCTTTTATCAACCAAAACAACATGTCAATTGCAGTTAGAAAAGCAGTTGGATTTTACTCAGGAAATATAAAGACACTTTATTATCTTCAATTATTAATTTTGTTGTTTGTAATTACTGTTGTTTCTTATGGCTCTAGTTTTTTAATAGTCCCTATCGCTGATAAATACTTAATCAGATGGACTTGGATTAAATGTTTATCCAGTATTTTCTATAGTTAATTTTATTAAAATATTTTTAGTAGGTTTATTAGTACTTGTAATATTTTCTATTCCAACAATAAGTTCAATTGATCAAGTAAAAGCTTCAAATTTATTTAGAAACGTTTTTCAAAACTTACAATTTTACTATTCAAAAAAATCTGTAGTTTTAAGTTTTATTTTGCTCTCTATTCTAGTTTTATTATTTACAGTTGGCTCCGAACAACCAACTTACAGTCTTGGATACTTTGCTGCATTTTTTGTATGTTTGATAGTATTTTTCTTTCTTTCAAGAATAATTATATTTTTTCTTAAAAAATTTAAATCAAGCTCCAATATTTCATTAAAGGTATCAATTAAAAATATCACTCAAACTAAAAGTATAACTCCAATTACCATTATGTCTTTAGGGTTGGGAGTTACCTTACTTTTAACATTGGCGTTAGTTGGAACAAATTTTCAAAGAGAAATTGCTAAATCAATTCCTGATATTGCACCTGATTATTTCTTTGTGGGTATTCAAAAAGGAGAGCGTGAAAAATTTGAACAAGGAATATTAAAAATGGATCCAAATGCAGACATTGAAGTTGTTCCTATGGTTTCATCTGGTATTGCAAAAATTAACGGCATTAATCCAAATACTTATATTAAACCAGATAATGACAGTTATTGGGTAATTGGAAGTGAGAGAAGATCTTCATGGGTGGAAGATGTTCCAGAAGACAATCCGGTAGTTGCTGGAAAATGTATGGAAGAGAAATTGATGGTGAAGTAGTTAATTTTAGAGAAGTTGATTATCGAGATTTAAGTATAAACTTTGCAATGCTATTTAATCCTCAATTTGCAGAGAATATTCCTCATGAATATTTGGCAACAGCAAAATTTAATTCTGATAAATTTGATGAAACTGAAATGCTAGAAATAATGCCTAGCTTATCCATGATTAAAATTGCAGATTATCTAACAAAAGTAACAGCTGTTTTAAATAAAGTATTCATTGCAGTTACTTTAATATCAGCTGTAACTATTGTGATTGGTTTAATTGTTATTTCGAGTGCAATTATGGTTCAAGGTAAAGTTAAAGAATATCAAAACTTAGTGTTTAAAATTTTAGGCTTTTCAAAAAAAGAAATAATCCTCTCATCATTAATAGAATTCATTATTATCTTTAAATCAGTCATACTGATTGCAATATTTTTTGCAGTAATTGGTTCAAAATTTATTATGGAAAATATCTTTGAACTTGTGTGGATGTTTGATGTTAAAGTTTTAATCTACTTAGGTTTTTCAATTGGTTTTGTAACATTGATATTGATTATGTTAACAAATTTAAAATATCTAAATCCAAAAGTTTACCCTTTGATTAGAAATCAATAATTAAAATTTCGTAATTTTACTATCTAAGGCAATTACATTTAATTCCACTTTTAGTTTTGGAAATCTTTTTTTAATTTCTTTTTTAAGTTTATTGAATGAGTCTTGGTGTATTTTTTTTTCATTTGCAGGTGTAAATTCTTTTTTTCCATTAGCAATTTTTGCAGCACCACAATCTTTATGATTAATTACAATTAGTTTTTCTATTTTGTGAAGCTGAATTGAAGTTTCAAGATTATCATAAAAAGTATTATGCCATTTTTTAAATTTATTGTGTGTAACCCCTACTGCAGCACCAGCAATTGTAAAAGCACTGTACTTACCAGTTAATTTTTTTTTCTTTAAATGATTGTGAACTAAATGTTGAAATCTTGGGTCCATACAAGATAACACCATTGCTTTAAACTTTGACTTCATGAATTAAACTCCACTTTATACATTGCCTCATTCCTTCTATTCATTGGAAGGGTAAAAGGACTATCATATGTAGCTCTAATAGGTGGACTTATAATTGAAATATTATTTTTGTTTAACTCTTTTTCTAGGATTTCTTTATGCTTTATGAAATTTCCATCAGAAGCTCGACCAGAATATCTAAGCACAGCATAATATCCTCCTTCAATATTTACTATTCTTACATCATCTCTACTTGGGTTGGGTACGTTATCTGAATTAAACTTTGAAGGTAAATAAAACTGCATAGTCATATTTCCATTTTTTTCGACTTGAGTAACTGGAGTAGTCATTGCTATCTTTTCTTGAGCATCATTTCTTCCAGAAATATAATTAAATAATTTTCTAAAATTACTATCTATTCCAGCTCTAGAGGTTTCAACTGCTAAACGATCAGAATATTTTCTAATCTCATAAATGTCATTTTTATCAACAACTTCATACTTTGCTTCTTCATTAGCCATTACAATAGAATACGGTAAAACAAAGAAAGTACAAAATAGAAGAATTAATTGTTTTTTTAACTTCATGGTTAAATAACTTTATATTCAAAATTTTGTGTTGTTTCATTAATTTGAACTAATTTTGCTCCATTTCTTTCATGAAAATTCTTTGCCATTTCTGTTAAAGGCGAAAGGGTGACTAATCTATTTAAATGATTTGATTTTTTTATCTTTTTAAACACTTCTTTTACAATTAACTTTCCTCCACCCTTTTTCTTTGACCATACAGTATAAGCAATAGCAATTTGACCACCTTTTTGATCTCTCATTGCACTTTGTAAAAAAGCATCAGTACTTAATTTTTCAAGTTCATCGACACTTTTGGGAATTTCATTGGTGTAAGCAAAACACATAACAGCATGAATTTCGCCTTGATACTCAACCCCATAAATTTTTCTTCCAAATCCTGTTCTAAATTCGTTATCTAATTCTGGTCGAACTCGATCTTCCTCTACATTACATTCTTTAAGTTCAACAAGTTTGGCACCTTTTACCCAACCAAAAAAATTATCAATCTTTTTATTGAGTACTTGTTTATTTTTTCTTATTCTTGCTTTTATTCTAGGATTAAATTTTTTTTTCATATTAAATAATCATATAAAAGTTTTGAACTACTTATAAAAATTAAAATATATAAAATATTATAAAATAATTTTTCATTTATAATTTTAATTAATCGATAACCAATCAATATTCCTATAAAGGCAATTGGAAATAAAAATACTGATTGTTTAAAGGTTACAAAATTTGTCATTGAAAGGTTAATATATAAAGGAAGCTTTATTAAATTAACAAAGGTAAAAAATATAATTCTTGTTCCCACATAAATTTCTTTTTGCATTCTTAAAGGAAGCATATAAACACTTACCGGCGTTCCTCCTGCATGAACACAGAAACTTGTAAAGCCAGCTATAACAGAACAAATACCTCCTTTGATAGAATTTTTTTGAGATTTAGCTTCTTTGTTTTTTTTAAAAAAGAAATAATGACCTGCAAAAATAAATCCCATTAAACCAATCATAAATTTTAATAGATCTTCAGAAAAATAAGTAAACGTGAAAGATGCAATAAATATTCCAACTGCAGCAAATGGAACCATAAGTTTTAAAGTTCCTAAGTCATATTCTTTTCTATATTTGTAAACAGCTATAAAATCTGAGAATATTAAAATTGGTAAAATTATTCCTAATGCTTGGTTCAAAGGCATTACAATGGTCATTAATGGAATAGATATTAAAGTCATCGATCCACCCAAACCTGATTTTGCAATACCGTATAAAATTATTGCTGGAACCACTGTGAAGAAAAATAATAAGTTTATTTCCATTTATTCAATGAATTTAATAGTTTTGATCCTAAAGGACTAATTGGTTCTTGAAGAATTATTTCTTTTCCTGTTTTTTGTTTAACTAACTGCAATAATTTAGTTGCTATTCCCTTTTTTCTAAAAATTGGATTAACGAAAATGTACTCCACTTCTCCTTTTTCATTAAATCTAACAAACCCTAGTGTTGTATTTTTATTTTTATAGGTAAATACACCATCAGCTTCATCTAATTGATAACTTGAATAATCAATGCTGTTCATAAATCCTAGTAATTTAGGAGTAAAAGGATAATTGCTATTGCGGCAACTATAGAACTAACAACGATATAATTAAGCTTAATATTGAACTTTTTCTCAACAAAATCAGTTATTTTTTCCCAAAATAATACGATCAGAAAAATTATTATAGCTGGTAAAATATATTTAATCATAGTTTAAGATTTATCATCACTAACATAAACAGACACTCCGCGACTATTTAAGTCAACATCGAATTTTTTATGTAGTGGTGGAAATGCTCTTTGTGAACAATCTAATCTGTCACAGGTTCTACATGAAACACCTATAGGAATTTCTGTTGATTTATCATTAATGTTCATATTTTCAGTATAAATAAAATCTTTTGCATATTTTGCTTCACAACCTAAACCAATCGATAATACATTTTTAGATTGTCCAAATCTTCCAATTCCTTTTTCCACAGTTTTTGCAATACAAACATATTTTTCACCATTATTCATTTTGCTAACTGCTGTATGTAAAACTCCTGGAGTAGTGAATGCAGTATAAACATTCCATCTTGGACATGCTCCACCATATCTTGGTATATCAATTCCAGATAAAGAAAATCTCTTTGAAATATTTCCAGCCATATCAACTCTTAAGAAATGAAATGGAATACCTGGTAGTTTTGGATCTTGCAAACATGTAACTCTGTGAGCTACTTGTTCAAATGAGGTTGCAAATGTATTTTGCAATAATTCTAAATCATATTTTAATTTTTTACATTCTGAATGAAACAATTTATATGGCATCAAAATTGCAGCGCCACAATAATTTAACAAAGCAACTTTAGTAAGTTTTTTTGATTCTTCTGATGGAAAACTAAACTTAGTTAAATAATATTCTACGTCTTTAATAGCACCCATCTGTGCAACTTGAGAGGCAGCATGTAATTTTTTTGTTTCAATGGAACTATAATCACTAAGTAATAGTTCTTTTTTATTTTTGTTATAAATTTTTGAAAATGGTTTGCTCTCATCAGGAATAACATCTTTAACAGTGATTGAATATTCTGACTGCAAATAATCACATAGAGATAAATATCTTGTTCGATTATTTTTTTGAATTTTATTAAAAACTTTATTTGCAAATTCTTCTAACTTTGGAAAATAATTTTTATTTTCTTGAAAAAAATCAACCACAACTTCTCCAGGAAAAGAATTTTTTCTATTATCAACAATTTTACCCGATATTTTTTCAATCTTACTTATTAATTCATGATCTTTTTTTTTAAGAATATCACCTAATCTTACAATCGCTTTTCCAATCTTTGGATTGGTACTTACTAGATCTTTTACTTCTGGACCTAAAATATCTAAGTCTTCAAATAAATTGTCATCTAAAATTTCAGCAATGGTATTTTGAAGATTAATATCTGTCTTAGAAGTAAGATCCGATAATTGGATGTTTAGTTTTTCACAAACATTTAAAAGTAAATCACCATCTATTTTTCTTTTACCGCTTTCAATTAAGTTTAAATAACTTGGAGAAATGCTTAAATCTTCAGCTAATTTGTTAGCTTGCAGTCCAAGTTGTCTTCTAAAAGCTCTTATTTTTGGCCCTATTTTAAGATCTATTTGACTCATTTTACTATTTGTAAATTTTGTAAATTTATTTTTACAATATTTTTTCCCTATTTACAAAGCTTTTTAACGTTTTTTATAGATTTTGTAAATTTTGTAAAATATATGACTCGTATGGATAAAAACTTAAAAAATACAGAAAATGAAGCTCAAATCATCAAGAAAGAGGATTTAGATCACCATCATAGTAAAGGAATTTACATGAGAGATGATCATTGTGATTGGGGTTCAAGTGGAATGAGTGAACTAATCGAAGCTTTAAACGATAGTAACTAATTCAACTTTTTCAATTTTCTTCAACAAAGGATTATAAATAATGAGTGCAGAGAAAATCTCTTATGAGTTAAAAAGATTCGCAGGTATCAAACGAGACTATACTGATGAAGAAGTGGAGAGATTAAGAGGTTCAATTAAAATTGAGTACTCACTTTGCAAAAATCAATCTGAAAAACTTTGGAAATTATTAAATACTGAAGCTTATGTTAATACACTTGGTTCTTTGTCAGGTAACCAAGCTGTGCAACATGCAAAAGCTGGTTTAAAAGCAATATATCTGAGTGGTTGGCAAGTTGCAGCAGATGCAAACACTGCTGGAGAAATGTATCCAGATCAATCTTTATATCCTTATGACAGTGCTCCTAAGCTAGTTGAGTCTATGAACAACTCTTTAATTAGAGCAGATCAAATTCAACATATGGAAATGCAAGATGGAGACATGAAAAGAGAGGAAAGAGTTGACTATATGCTTCCAATTATTGCAGATGGTGAAGCAGGTTTTGGTGGACCATTAAATGTATTCGAATTGACTAAAAAATTTATAAGAGCAGGTGCTGCAGGTGTTCACTTTGAAGACCAATTAGCTAGTGAAAAGAAATGTGGTCATATGGGTGGAAAAGTTTTAGTGCCAACTGGTACTATGGTCAAAAATTTAAAAGCTGCAAGATTAGCTGCTGATATTGCAGAGGTTCCATTAATTATATTAGCAAGAACAGATGCTAATGCTGCAAAACTTATTACAAATGATTTTGATGAAAATGATAAACCATTTTTAACTGGTGAAAGATCTCCAGAAGGATTTCATTATGTTAAAGATGGAATTGAACAAGCTATCTCAAGAGGTTTAGCGTATGCACCATATGCTGATTTAATTTGGTGCGAAACAGCTACTCCTAATTTAGCTGAAGCTAAAAAATTTGCAGATGCTATTCATGAAAAGTTTCCTGGAAAACTATTAGCTTACAATTGTTCTCCATCATTCAATTGGAAAAAACATTTAAGTGATGATGAAATTGCTTCATTCCAACAAGAAATTGCTAAAATGGGTTACAAATTCCAGTTCATTACTCTTGC
>LULE01000893.1_pt1 | contig 11957 bp, 11 predicted proteins | sample 728231 | NCBI WGS metagenome assembly LULE01 (sample SAMN03860297, study PRJNA289734) | marine metagenome | biome: seawater column; feature: ocean; material: water; isolation source: Red Sea water column Station 192 - depth 10m | place: Saudi Arabia: Red Sea | collected 2011-10-15 | depth 10 m | reverse complement strand
GCTCTAAGCTAATAACAATACCATTATCAATACCTTTTTTAATTTTTTTAATAGCCGTATCATTTGTACTTTTAATTTTTTTGAATTTGAACGTCTTTAGTATCATCAGATTACCGATATATTTAATATAAATTGGTTTATAATGTTAGGATTTATAAAATATAACAGTATTAAAATTGTTGAAAATGCTAGTGTGAATTTTACCCCAAAATTAAAGTTTGTATCAAATCTCTCTTGTTCTTGATCAAAATAAATTACTTTAATTATTCTTAAATAATAAAATGCTGCAATTACAGTAGTTAACAATCCAACTATAGCTAAAAAGAACATTTCCTCTTTTATTACGGCCATAAAAACATAAAATTTGGCAAAAAAACCTGCTAAAGGTGGAATGCCTGCTAAAGAGAATAAAACTATTAAAAAACAAAAAGCTAAAATTGGATGTTTCTTTGAAAGTCCTGATAAATCTTGAACATTTTCATAATAAATATCGTCTCTCTTTAACATTAAAAGGCAACTAAAAAAGGCCAAATTCATAATTAAGTAAATTATTAAATATATTAAAGTACTTTGTATTCCATCATTTGTTCCCGTTGTTAGGCCAGCTAAAGCATAACCCATATGACTTATAGAACTATAAGCTATAAGCCTTTTTAAATTTTTTTGACCTATAGCAGCTACTGCACCTAAAATCATAGATGCTATTGATAAAAAAATAATAATTATTTGCCATTCAGAAAATAAATTTAAGAATGGTCCATACAAAAATTTTATAATTACTGTTAAAGCAGCAATCTTAGGAAGCATAGCAAATAAAACTGTTACTGAAGTAGGAGATCCTTGGTATACATCTGGCGCCCACATATGAAAAGGAACTGCTGAAACTTTGAATGCTAAACCAACTAAAACAAAAACCATTCCAAAAACAACACCATATTCAAATGAAAAATTTCTTGATATTTCTACAAAATTAGTCGTATTTGAAAAACCATATATTAAAGAACATCCATAAAGTAGAAGTCCTGACGACAATGCACTTAATACAAAATATTTTAATCCTGACTCTGAAGATAATAAATTATCACGATTAAAAGCTGCTAAAACGTACAAAGCTAATGACTGTAATTCTAAACCAATATAAAAAACTATCAAATCATTTGAACTAACCATTACTATCATGCCAAGTAATGAACATAAAATCAATATTGGATACTCTATTTTTAAAAAATTTCCAATTTTTACATATGAAAAATCATCTATAAGGTAACTGTTATTGAACAAACTAAAATTATCGCTAATATTAATATTGATCGCTAATGAAATTATAACAACTAAGTAACTAAATGTATAAATTAATTTAGAACTATTATTTTTAAATACTCCTATGATTAGTAATACCATTATACTAAGTGATATAAAAATTTCAGGTAGTATAAAATATAGATTTATCATTTTATTTTTCTACTAGATTTGTTTCAATTTTAGAATTATAAACTTCAACAAAATTATCAATTGATACAGCATAAGTCTTAATAATAGGTTCGGGGTAGAAACCAAGTAATATAATTAAAATTGCTAATGTCGATAAAATAAAAATTTCATCTCTTTTTAAATCAGGCATAACCTCTTTTTTAATAGTTGATAACAATTCACCAAAAATTATTCTTTTATAAAGCCAAAGCATATATGCAGCGCCTAAGATTACACCTACGCTAGCGATTGTTGCTGCCAAGAAGCTCTTTTTAAAAGTACCCATTAATATCAAAAATTCTCCAATGAAACCGCTTGTTCCAGGTAAACCCAAAGCACCTAATGTAAAAATCATAAACATAATAGCGTATTTTGGCATTATATTAACTAAACCTCTAAAATTTTTTATTTCCCTAGTTTTCATTCTGTCATATACAACTCCAACACTCAAAAATAATGCTGCAGATACTAAGCCATGACTAATCATTTGAAAAATACTTCCTTCTAAACCCTGATGAGTAAAAGTAAATATACCTAAGGTCACAAAACCCATATGAGCTACCGAAGAGTAAGCAATTAATTTTTTCATATCATCTTGCATCAAAGCAACCAATGAAGTGTAAATTATTGCAATTAGACTTAAGGTAAATATTAATGGTATAAAATCAGTTGATGCAACAGGAAATAGTCCAACAGAAAATCTTATAAATCCATAACCTGCCATTTTAAGTAAAACAGCTGCAAGTAAAACTGAACCAGCTGTTGGTGCTTCAACATGAGCATCGGGTAGCCAAGTATGAACTGGCCACATCGGAGTTTTTACAGCAAAAGAACTAAAAAATGCCAACCAAAGATAATTTTGATATTTTGAATCTATGCCAAGATTATATAATTGTTCAACATCCGTAGTTCCCGATAACCAGTATATATAAATAATTGCAATTAACATTAGAACTGAACCAACTAGTGTGAAAAGGAAAAATTTAAAAGCTGAATAAACTCGTCTGTTTCCACCCCAAATACCAATTATTAAAAACATTGGTATTAAACCTCCCTCAAAAAACAAATAAAAAATAATTAGGTCCAATGAACAAAAAACACCTATCATTAAGGTCTCCATTAAAAGAATTGCAATTAAGAATTCTTTTAATCTAATTTTTACGTGGTTATTAACTGATATAATGCATAGAGGAGTTATAAATGTTGCTAGTATTATAAATAACATTGAAATACCATCAACACCAACTTTATAGTTTATGAAATTTTTAATCCAAATTCTCGTTTCTACAAACTGAAATTCCGAAATATTATTGTTGAATAATTTCCATAAGTAAAGAGATAAAAAAAAATTAATTAAAGACGTAAATAAAGCTACATACTTAATACTATTATTTTTTTCAGTTGATTTTATAAATAAAAGAAAAATAGAACCTATTGTAGGAATTAAAATTAATGAAGATAATATTGGGAAATTTGTCATTTAATTATTAAAAATGTCAATAGTAGAGAAAAACCTAGCAGCATAATAAATGCATATTGATAAATAAAGCCTGACTGAAATCTTACTGCAAACATTGAAATTTTTTTTATAAAATGTGAGATCCCATCAGGACCGAATCTGTCTATTATAGATCCATCAATTTGTTTCCAAAAAAATTTACCCAAAAACTTTAAAGGTCTAACAAACAAAAATTCATACAACTCATCGAAGTACCACTTATTTTTCAAGAATGTATATAATGGTAAATTTATTTTTATAAAACGATCTAATATAGATCTATCTTTAATAAACAAAAGATAAGACAATGGTATTGATAAAATAACTAATAAGGGTGTCAATATCAAAAACCATCCTGGGGGATGATCAGAGCTTAAAGGCTCTAAAAATTTAATTGAGTCGCCCCAAAATAAGAAACTACTATCAAAACCAATAAGTAAATCTTTAAATACAATACCTGAAAACACTGCACCAATAGATAATACAATTAATGGAATAAGCATTACAGCTGGAGAATCGTGCATCTGATCCAAATTAATTTTTTTATTGTTATAATTTCCATGGAAAGTCTTAAATATTAGTCTCCAAGAATATATAGATGTAAATAAAGCTGTAATTATACCAATAGTAGCAGCGTAATTACTAAATGTTCCCTTCTCTAAATATGCAAATTCTATTATTGCATCTTTTGAATAATACCCTGATAAGAATGGAAATCCAGTCAATGCTAATGTCCCTATTACCATAAGACAATATGTATATGGAAGTTTTCTCCATATACCTCCCATATGATTTATATTTTGTTCATCTTTAAATGAGTGTATTACAGATCCTGCGCCTAAAAATAAAAGAGCTTTAAAGAATGCGTGAGTAAACAGATGAAACATTGCTACATTGTATGCTCCAACGCCAGTAGCAAAAAACATATAACCTAGTTGACTACAAGTTGAGTATGCGATAATTTTTTTTATATCATCTTGAACTAAAGCAACACTTGCTGCAAACAAAGCAGTGGTCATTCCAATAATAGTTATAAAATTTAGCGCTAACTCTGAATATTCATAAATTGGTGAGCATCTAACAACTAAAAATACACCAGCTGTTACCATGGTTGCAGCGTGTATTAAAGCGGATACTGGCGTTGGTCCTTCCATTGCATCGGGCAGCCATGTATGCAAAAAAATTTGTGCAGATTTTCCCATTGCTCCAATAAATAAAAGTAAACAAATAAGATCAATTACTAAAAAATTAAAACTTAGAAAGACTATTTTTTTTTCTATAATATTTGGTATCAATTTAAATACTTCATCATAATTTACAGTTCCAAATACATAAAATATTAAAAAAATTCCAAGCCCTAAACCAAAATCACCGACTCTATTAACTAAGAAAGCTTTGATAGCTGCATAATTTGCGCTTTGTTTTTTAAACCAAAAACCAATTAAAAAATATGAACACAAACCAACGCCTTCCCATCCAAAAAACAATTGTAAAAAGTTGTCAGAAGTTACTAAAATTAACATTGAAAATGTAAAAAGTGATAAATATGACATGAATCTTGGTTTGTGAGGGTCATGAGACATATAGCCAATAGAATAAACGTGAACTAAAGAGGATACAAAAGTCACTACAACAAGCATAATAGAGGATAATGGATCAATGTTTATCGACCAATTTACATTAAGTGAGCCTGAGGTTATCCAAGTAGTAATAATTAAATTTTCATTATAACCACTCATTACGTCAAGAAATATAATTATCGAAAGTATTGATGATATAGAAACTAATATGCAAGATATAATTTCTGAATTTCTTGATCCTATTTTTCTCCCAAAAAAACCTGAAATGAATGAAGCTAATAAAGGAAGAAAAATTATAAAGTAACCCATCTCTATCCTTTCAATCTATCAATTTCTTCTACTCTTATTGTTCCTGAGTTTCTATAATAAACGACTATTATAGCTAGGCCTATGGCTGCTTCAGCTGCTGCAACAGTTAAAATAAATAATGTAAATATCTGACCAGTTAAATCATTTATAAAAATAGAAAAAGAAACTAAATTAATATTTACTGCTAATAAAATTAATTCAATACTCATAAGTATAACAATAATATTTTTTCTATTTAAAAATATGCCTACGACACCAATTGTAAATATTATCGCACCTAAAGTAAGATAGTGACCTAATCCTATTTCAAACATCTATTTTTATACCCTCTCTAGATTTAACAGTAACCAATTCGACACCATCTTTCTTTTCTCTTGAAATTTGTTTTATGTAGCTTTGTCTTTTCAATCCCTCTCTTTGTCTAAAAGTTAATACAATCGCACCTATCATTGCTACTAACAAAATCATTCCAGACAATTGAAATAAATGAATATAATCTGTGTATAAAACATTTCCAATCATATGAGTGTTGGTAGTTGTTGGTATATTTAAATTAGAAATATTATTAATTAGATCTGGTTTAAATTTCCAGCCACCTATTACTATTATTAACTCGAAAAATATAATTAAACTTACAATCATGCCAACAGGAATATGTTTGCTGCCAAAGGTAGCTGCAAACCATTTGTTTTTTTGTTGTGCTACGTTTAACATCATCACAACAAATAAAAAAAGAACAGCAACAGCTCCTACGTAAACTATAAGCATAATCATTCCTAAAAATTCTGCTCCTATAAGAATAAATAAACAGGAAATACTTATGAAGTCCAAAATAAGGAAGAACACTGAATGGACAGTATTTTTTGATGCTGTCACCATTATTGCAGATATAATTGCTATGAACGAGAATACATAAAAAAATAAAGCATGGGCTGTCATTAAATTTTATCGATGAGGACTATCTGCTTTTATATTTGCGGCTAAAACACTTTCCCACCTGTCTCCATTTTCTAAGAGTTTATCTTTTGTATAATAAAGTTCTTCTCTAGTTTCTGTCGCAAACTCAAAGTTAGGTCCTTGAACTATTGCATCAACAGGACACGACTCCTCACATAAACCGCAATAAATACATTTGAGCATATCAATATCGTATCTTATTGTTTTTCTACTACCGTCCTCTCTCTCTTTTGACTCTATTGTAATAGCTTGTGCTGGACATACTGCTTCACACAATTTACATGCAATACATCTTTCCTCACCATTTGGGTATCTTCTTAAAGCATGTTCTCCTCTGTATCTTGGGCTTATTTTACCCTTCTCAAAAGGGTAATTAATTGTCTTTTTGGATTTAAAAATTTCTTTAATTGCAATCAACAACCCTCTTATAAAATCATACATTAAGACAGTTTTAATAAATCTAGAAAATTTCAATTTTAACTCCTTGGTAATAAATCAAAATACATTAAATATCCTGAAGTTAATACTACCCAAATAAGAGAAATTGGTAAAAAAACTTTCCAACCCAATCTCATAAGTTGATCGTATCTATATCTAGGTACTATAGCTTTTACTAAAGCAAATAGTACAAATAATAACAAAATTTTAATTATTAACCACACTGGTTCAGGTATCAATATAAAAGGATAAATGTTTAGCGGAGATAACCAGCCTCCTAAAAATAGAATTGAGCCTAAAGCACACATTAACAAAATATTTGCATACTCACCTAGCCAAAACATTGCATACATCATCCCAGAATATTCGGTTTGATAGCCCGATACAAGTTCAGCTTCAGCCTCAGGTAAATCAAAAGGTGGTCTATTCGTCTCCGCAAGTGCAGATATGAAAAAAATTACAAACATTGGAAATAATGGGATTATAAACCAGATGTTTTTTTGAGCCAAAACAATATCACCTAAGTTTAGAGATCCAACACAGAGTAAAACATTAATTATAATTACACCAATTGATACTTCATAGGACACCATTTGTGCAGCTGATCTTATTGACCCTAAAAATGGATATTTTGAATTTGATGCCCAACCACCCATGATAATACCATAGACACCTAATGAAGAGATCGCAAATAAATAAAGTATACCTACATTAATATCAGCTAAAACATAACTTTCACTGAAAGGTATTACGGCCCACGCTACTAGTGCGAGTGTCATAGTTACAACAGGTGCTAAAATAAATATGATTTTGTTAGAGCTCGCTGGGATAATTATCTCTTTAAAAATGTATTTCATTGCGTCTGCTAAAGATTGAAATAAACCAAAAGGACCTACAACATTAGGTCCTTTTCTTTTCTGAACAAAAGCCCAAATTCTTCTGTCTAACCAAACTATCATTGCTACTGACACTAGCACTGGAATTAATAAAAAAACAATTTTATAAGTTTCCGAAAAAAAAATTTGTAAATATTCCATATTAACCTTCGGTACCTGTTTTGTTTACTCTTTTTCTCAGATTTCTACATTCCATCATAGTTTTAGAGGATCTAGCAATTACATTAGAGTAGTAATAGTCTATAGGATAAACTAAAATTTTTTCATCTATAAATTCTTTTTTGAAAAAACTACTAAAACTATTTTTTTTATTAGAATTTAAATAACTTATCATTGAATTTATTAAATCTTTTTTATTATCAAATAAATTTTTTTCACAAATTATTTGAGATATAGCATTAATTATTTGCCAATCTTCTTTTGCCTTACCAGGAGGATAAGATGCCTTAAATGCCATCTGCAATTCCCCATCTAGGTTTGTGTAATGACCGTCTTGTTCAGTAAATGCAGCACCAGGTAGGATAAGATCTGCTATTTCAGCTCCTCTATCTCCATGACTACCGATATAAATAACAAATTCATTTTTCTTTTTAAATATTAGGTCATCTTGTCCAAATAAAAATATAACATCAAAAAAATTACTTTTTAATTTATCTAAAGTATCATTATTATTACTTAAGACTTGAAGATCATAAGAGCCTACAGAAGAAGCATTAAGGTTTAAGATATTTAGAGAATTCCAATTTTCGTTTATTTTATTATTATCTTTTAAAAAACTCTGAAAACCTTCAAAAATGAATTTAGCTGACTGTAAATTTAGTATTTCATGACCTAAAATTATGATCGGGTATTTAGCATTTATTATTTCTTTTGAAATTTTATGATTATTTTCAAATATTTTTTTTATTTCGCTAGTAGAGTTATTTAATATCTCATATGGATAGGTAAGATCACCTAGATTATTGAAAGAATATATTTTTGATTTATTTTTTTTGTATGTTTTTCTTATTCTTGCATTTAACATTGTTGCCTCATATCTTGGATTTGTACCAATCAATATGATCAAATCACTTTTATCAATACCTTTTATTTTTGAGTTAAATATATAGTTTTGCCTTTTTTCTATATCTACAAAATTATTTTTTGTTCTTGATTCTAAATGTGGTGATTTAAAAACTTTACCAAACAATTCTTTTGCAGAATAGCTTGTTTCCATATTTGTTAAATCTCCGGTGAAACCTGCAATTTTATCTGGAGTAGTTACATCTATTTTTTTTTTTAAAATATCATTAGCATCCTTCCACTCTATTTTTTCAAATTTACCATTTTTTTTGAATAAAGGTGTGTCTAATCTTTGATTTTTTAGTCCATCACATGCATATCTAGTTTTATCAGATATCCATTCTTCATTTATATCCTCGTTTATTTTTGGTAAAACTCTTTTTACTTCCCATCCATAAGTGTCTATTCTGATATTAGATCCAACAGCATCCATAACATCAACTGACTCTGTTTTTTTAAGTTCCCATGGTCTTGCTTCAAAAACATATGGTTTTGATGTTAAAGCACCAACTGGACAAAGATCAATTACATTTGCTGATAATTCTGACTCCATAGTTTTTTCTAAATAGGTTGTAATTTGCATATCTTCACCCCTGCCAATCGCACCAAGCTCCTCTACTCCTGCTATCTCTGTTGCAAAACGTATACATCTTGTACAGTGTATACATCTTGTCATATGTGTTTTTATTAAAGGGCCCATGTATTTTTCAGGCACATATCTTTTGTTTTCTTTATATCTCGTTTTATCAATTCCATAAAACATTGATTGATCTTGTAAATCACATTCAAACTGGACAATCGAGAGGATGATTAACTAAAAGAAATTCCATGACACCCTTTCTAGCTTTTTCTACCAACTCGGTGTTAGTTTTGATATTCATACCCTCAGAGACTGGCATTGCGCAAGATGCAACTGGTTTTCTAGATTTTTCTATTTCTACAAGACACATTCTGCAATTTCCAGCAATGGAAAGTTTTTCATGATAGCAAAATCTTGGAATTTCAGCACCCGCTTTTTCACATGCCTGTAAAACTGTTAGCCCTTCCTCTACCTGAACTTCTTTGTTATTTACTTTAACTTTTAGCATTTTCTTCTTCTAATAAATGTTGATCAACTAAATAAGGAATATTTTTATTAGATTTCACTAATGGATTAAAATTGTTTCTTTTAATAATTTCTTTTTTAAAGTGTCTTAATAATCCCTGCACCGGCCAAGCAGAACCTTCTCCAAAGGCACAAATTGTGTGTCCTTCGATTTGATTAGTAACGTCAGATAGCATCTCTACCTCTTCTCTTGATGCCTCTCCTTTAGACATTCTTTCTAAGATACGCCACATCCAGCCAGATCCCTCTCTACATGGAGTACACTGACCACAACTTTCATGTTTATAAAATCTAGCAATTCTTGCCATACATTTAATTATGTCTTGATCTTTGTTGATCACTACAATTCCAGCTGTACCTAGCCCGCTTTTATTTTCAATTAATGCGTCAAAGTCCATAGTTATATTTTCACAAATTTCCTTAGGCAAAAGTGGCATTGATGAACCACCGGGTATAACTGCTTTAAGATTTTCCCATCCGCCAATAACTCCTCCAGCATGTTTTTCTATTAAATCTTTTAATTTTACTCCCATTTCTTCTTCTACGTTACATGGGCTATTTACGTTACCAGATATGCAGAAAATTTTAGTTCCTGTATTTTTTGGCTTTCCTAAAGATGCAAACCATTTTGCACCTCTTCTTAAAATTGTTGGGACAACTGATATAGTTTCGACATTATTTATTATTGTTGGACATCCGTACAAACCAACAATTGCTGGAAATGGAGGTTTTAATCTTGGTTGACCTTTATTTCCCTCGATACTTTCTAAAAGAGCTGTTTCCTCACCACATATGTATGCACCTGCACCATAATGTATATAAACGTCTAAATCCCATTTAGAATTACAAGAATTCTTGCCAATTATATTCTCCTCTTATATAAACATAACAAACTTTTGCATTTACGGCATAAGATGTAATCAAACAGCCCTCTAGTAATTTGTGTGGCTCAAATCTTAAAATATCTCTATCTTTACATGTGCCAGGCTCTGACTCATCTGCATTGATAACTAAATAATGAGGTTTAGTCCCAACTTCTTTCGGAGCAAAAGACCATTTTAACCCTGTTGGAAAGCCTGCTCCTCCTCTACCTCTCAGCTCAGATTTTTTTATTTCATCTATTATCCAATCCCTTCCTTTTGATATTAGTTCATCTGTCTGTTTCCAATCTCCTCTTTTCTTAGCAGAAATCAAATCAGCTCCTAGATCATTATATAAATTTTTAAATATTCTATCTTCGTCTTTAAGCATTTTTATTATTTAATAAAGTTATTCTGTTATTTTCTGGTTCAGAGTTTATTCTACCTCTATATGATCCAGACTTTGGTTTTTTATCACTTAGCATGTCCTCGATAATTTCTGAAAATTTTGTAGTATTAAGGTCCTCATAATATTCATCATTAATTTGTACCATTGGCGCATTAATACACGCACCTAGACATTCTACTTCCACCCAGGAGCATTGTTGATTTTTTGATAATTCTTTTTCTTTTTGTGATATTTTTTTTTTACATACATCAACTAGTTTGTAAGCTCCTCTTATCATGCATGGAGTTGTAGTGCAAACCTGAATAAAATATTTACCTACAGGTGACAAATTATACATAGAGTAAAATGTAGCTACTTCATAAACTTTTATATACGGCATGCCTAGAAACTTTGCTATATATTTCATTGCAGACAAAGGTATCCAATTATCATTTTGTTTTTGAGCTAAGTACAATAGTGGCATCACAGCACTCTTCATCTTATCAGCTGGATATTTTGATAAAATTTTTTTTGCTAAGTCTAAATTGTTTGAATTAAATTCAAAATTATCTGGTTGAATTTTGTTTACTTTTTTTAAACTCATCTATCTATTTCTCCAAAAACTATATCTAAAGAACCAAGCACAGCTGGTACATCTGCTAACATATGACCCTTAATTAAATAGTCCATAGCCTGTAAATGAGAAAAACCTGGGGCTCTAATTTTGCACTTGTAAGGTTTGCTAGATCCATCTGAAATCAGGTAAACACCAAACTCGCCTTTTGGTGCTTCTACAGCTGTATAAATTTCATCTTTTTTAACTCTGTATCCTTCAGTAAATAGTTTAAAATGATGTATTAAAGCTTCCATAGACTCTTTTAATTCTTTTTTGGGTGGTGGTGAAATTTTGTTATCTAAAGTTTTAACAGGTCCCTTAGGCATATTTTGTAAACATTGTTTTATTATTTTTACACTTTCTCTCATTTCTTCAATTCTACATAAGTACCTATCATAACAATCACCATTTTTCCCTATTGGAATTTTAAAATCAATTTGTTCATAGCAATCGTATGGCTGAGATTTTCTTAAATCCCAAGCAATACCTGAGCCTCTCAACATAACTCCTGAAAATGAATAATCTAGTGCATCTTCTTTTGAGACTATTCCTATATCAACATTCCTTTGCTTAAAGATTCTGTTGTCAGTAAGTAAAGTTTCCAAGTCATCAATAATTTTGGGGAAGGAATTACAAAAATTTAATATATCTTTATCCAGCCCTCTCGGTAAATCTTTATGAACACCTCCAGGTCTAAAATAATTAGCATGTAATCTTGAACCTGAAACTCTTTCATAAAATACCATTAATTTTTCTCTTTCTTCAAACCCCCATAAAG
>LULE01003500.1_pt1 | contig 11980 bp, 16 predicted proteins | sample 728231 | NCBI WGS metagenome assembly LULE01 (sample SAMN03860297, study PRJNA289734) | marine metagenome | biome: seawater column; feature: ocean; material: water; isolation source: Red Sea water column Station 192 - depth 10m | place: Saudi Arabia: Red Sea | collected 2011-10-15 | depth 10 m | reverse complement strand
TGACATATGTTCTTTTTATTCAATATTAGTATTAAAAAGTTTCTTAAATGACATAAAACTCACATATAAAATGAGAAATATTAACAAAGGTAAATTACCATACTTAGAGTAAAAAGTATGTCCGGAATAGAGGGTTATATTTCTGGTCAAAGTTTTATCTTCGAAATAAGTTTGACTCTCAATAATTTCTCCATTTTTTGATACATAAGCACTAATTCCGCTGTTTGTTGCCCTAATTAAAGGTTTTTTATGTTCTAAAGCTCTATTTTGAGCTATTTCTAGATGCTGAATAGGGCCAATCGACCTACCAAACCAGGTATCGTTACTCACTGTTAGCAAAATATTACTATCTCTAGCAGTTTTCCTTATATGTTCGTCAAAAGCTATTTCGTAACATATACTAGGTGAAATCCTTAATTTTCCAGTTTCTATTGATTTAACAGCTTCTCCAGGTAATGTATTTGTTAAATTTAAGCCAATAATATCTAAAAAACTTCCCAAATACTTTTCTAGAGGTATAAATTCGCCAAATGGCACTAGTTTAACTTTATCGTAGACGCCTTCCATAGCGCCAAGTGTTTGTAACCTATTTCTAATTCTATAATCGTCCTCTCTTTCAAGGATCCCAGTTATAAGTATTATATTCTTTTCAAAACTTTTTCTTCTAATAAGATTCATAAAAGATTTGTTATCTTTTTCAGATAATATCAATGCTGTCTCAGGAAAGACTATGAGATCACCATCATTCCCATCTTCTATAGCCTTTTCCATCATTCCTTGCGATTTTTTGATTCCGAACTGACTCCACTTTTCCTCTAAGGTTAAATTTGGTTGATAAAGACTTACCTGAATCTCGTTTTCAGCTGAAGTCCACTCAAATGTTTTAAGAAAATAAGAGGGAATAATAATCAATAACGCTGATAGAAAAAGGAGTAGGGCAGATCTAATTTCTATTATATTTTCATAAAGTTTATATAACAGAACGGAGAGGAGTATAAGGAAGAAGCTATTACCTTGTGCACCAATTATTGGTGTATATCCGTCTATAAAAGTATCCGCCAACATTGTGCCAGAAATCAACCATGGAAAACCGGTGAAGAGGTAAGATCTGAGGAACTCCATAAGGGTCCATGCAATTGGTAGACTAAGAAAAATTATTTTTTTTGGACTTAATGATTCAAATACATTATTGAGTAGAAACAAAAAACCTGAGTATAAAGATAAGACAGAAATAAAAATAAGGATGAGTAATGATGAGCCTAAAATTCCGACATTCCCATGATAGTGAATACTTACATACAACCAAGAAATTCCAGATAACCACATACCAAATCCAAATGCATATCCGAGAAGGAATGCTTCTTTATTTGAAGATTTATTTAATAATCCAACTTGTACTGCAACTGAAAGAACTGATAGTAACCAGAGGTCAAATGGTGCAAAACCAAATGAAAAAATTACTCCGCAAATAAGGGCAAGAAATCTCTTCTTGAGCATCATCAATATTTTAATACAGAGAAATTTTTGCGAAAGAAGATTTAAGTTATTTTGGAAACTTTAATTCTCTTGATCCTTCTTCTTTCCATTGAATTTATTACAAACCGCCAACCTTCTATATTGATAGCATCATTTGGCTTAGGAAACCTCGCAAAATGATGCATCACTATGCCGCCTAAAGTATCAAAATCTTTGTCACTTAGAGAAGAACCAAAATTTTCGTTGAAAACATCTATTGGAGTGAGTGCAGATACAAGATATTCATCTTGACCAATTTCTTTAATTAAAGTTCCTGCATCTTTATCATGTTCGTCTTCTATTTCACCGACAATTTCTTCTAAGACATCTTCGATTGTTACAATTCCAGTAATATCCCCATATTCGTCAAGCACAATGGCCATATGATTTCTTCCCGCTCTTAATTCATCAAGTAATATATTCAATTTTTTGCTCTCAGGGATCAAAATTGCAGGTCTGATAAGCTTGGAAAGTTCAAAGTTATCTAAATTTTCAGAAGATAAGAAGGGCAGGAGGTCTTTTGCTAATAAAATACCTTCAATTTTGTCATTTTCTGAGTTTATAACTGGAAATCTAGAGTGACTCGATTTAATAACTCTAGGCAAGAAGTCTTGCGGCTTCTCATTTCTTTCAACAAAAACTACTTGTGGTCTGGGAATCATTACGTCCCTTACTTGATCTGTAGAGACTCTAAGGGCTCCCTCGATCATATTCAAAGTACCTTTCTCAAGTACACCTCTCTCGCTTGAATCTCTTATGGATCCGGCAAGTTCTTGTTTATTCTGGGGTTTATAGGAGAAATTTTGATAAATTTCTTTTATTCTGTCTTTTATTTTTTTCCTAAGGCCGAGCTCACTAGACTCAGCTAAAATACTTGGGGGTTCGTCGTTCATCAACGCCTCACTTCATAAACACACGCACATCTTAATTTGTTTCAATAGGGATTCGCAATACCTATTTTTTTTAAAGCTTCTACTTCAATATTTTCCATAATCACAGCAGAGCCGTCATCTGAGTGATCATGTCCTGTTAGATGAAGTAAAGAGTGAAGGATGATGTGGAATAAATGACTTTGGTTTTCTTTATTTTGATCAATAGCTTCACTTTTTATAATTTCAGGACATATAGCAATATCTCCTAATAATTCATCATCGAGGTTAGATTCTTGGGTGGGGAAAGATAGAACATTTGTTGGCCTGTCTTTATTAAGAAATCTAAAATTCAATTCCTTGATGACAGTCCCTCAAGATCTCCAGAAATAAAAATATTGGAACTGGAAGGTATCACTTAATTAGCAAACTTAGCGTAAGCCTCAACAATTTTTTGAACAAGGCCATGACGTACAACATCTTTTGATTCAAATTCTACTAATCCAATATCATCGACAGATTTTAATACTTCTAATGAATGGACCAAGCCAGAGAGTGTGTTTTTAGGTAAGTCTATTTGAGTTATGTCTCCCGTGATAACTACTTTCGAACCAAAACCAAATCTTGTAAGAAACATTTTCATTTGCTCTACTGTTGCGTTTTGACTTTCATCAAGAATAATAAAGGAATTATTTAATGTTCTACCTCTCATAAAAGCCAAAGGTACAACTTCAATTATATTCCGCTCTATAAGCTGAGTAGTTTCTTTGTAGCCCAACATCTGAAATAACGCGTCATAAAGAGGTCTCAAGTAAGGATCAACTTTTTGGCTTAAGTCACCCGGTAAAAAACCAAGCTTTTCTCCGGCCTCCACTGCAGGACGCACTAACAAAATCTTTTCAACTTCTCCTCTTGTAAATTGCTCCACGGCTAGAGCAACGGCTAAAAATGTTTTTCCTGTACCAGCGGGTCCTATACCAAAAGTTAAGACCTTTTTTCTAATGGTCTCAACATAATGCTCTTGGCTGCCATAATTAGCTGCAACTATCAGATTAGGTGTTTTAATTATCTGTCTAGCCGAAGTGTCTTTTTTAATATTTTTTAAATCATTCATTCCTTTCCTTAAATATAAGTGAACTTCTTCTGAACTAATAGTTTTATTTTCTTCAAGATCATCATAAATTCTTAGAATGATGTTTTTAGCTATCTGCGCGTTTGAGGTTTCTCCTTTGATTCTAAAGCTTGCACCTCTATTTAAGATTTTTATTCCCAGTTCTTCTTCTATTTGCTTAAGAATTGAATTAGTAGGCCCACATAAGTCACTTATTTTGTCGTGATTTACAGGCTCTAAGTGAAATTTCATTAAATAGTTTGATAGAGCTATGCAGCTACACCTCGTAAAGATTTATTTTTTGCTTCTACGATTTCTATATCGACTATTTTACCAATCATTGATTGATCTGAGCATGAAAAAATAACCACTTTATTATTTTCAGTACGAGCCTGAAACTCTCCAGGATTCTTTTTAGAAACTCCTGTGACGAGACATTTTCTTGTCTCACCGACCATTTTTCTACTTATATTCAATGCTGAGTTTTCTAATTTATGCTGAAGAACTGAAAGCCTGTTCTTCTTCTCTTCAAGAGGCACATCATCCTCCAAATCTTTTGCTGTTGTATTAGGCCGTGGGCTATAAATAAAACTAAAAGATTCATCGTAACCAACCCGATCAACGAGATCTAAGGTGTCCAAGAAGTCATTTTCAGTTTCTCCGGGAAATCCAACTATAAAGTCAGAAGATATGCTAATGCCTTCTCTTACATTTTTTAATTTATCAATTATCTCCAAGTATTCTTCTCTGGTGTGTCTGCGTCTCATCTTTTCTAAAATAGAATTTGAACCACTCTGGACCGGTAGATGAACATAACTTATTAACTCTGGCACTTCTAAATAAATATCAATTAGATCTTGACCAAACTCAAAAGGATGAGAGGTTGTAAATTGAATTCTTTGAATTCCTTCTATTTTGGCTGAGGCTCTGATAATTTACATTTTGGCCAAGTAAGTTTATCTCTTTGACGCCTTGCAAGGACAATCCTTCAATTTCTTTGAGGATGTCATCTATAGGTCTACTAATTTCATGACCTCTTGTGTGAGGTACTACACAAAATGAACAATACTTATTGCAACCTTCCATGATTGAAACAAATGCGGTTGGTCCATCAACATTCTGTTCTGGAAAATAATCAAATTTTTCTGTCTTTGGAAAGGCTATATCCACAGAAGCAGGCTTAGCTTCGGTGATGTTTTTATAGAGATCAGGAACTCTGTGGATTGTTTGAGGACCGAAAACTAAATCAACTTGAGGCGCTCTCTTTATTATGTTCTCTCCTTCCTGGCTTGCTACACAACCTCCAACTCCTATTTTTAAATTAGGATTTTTTTCTTTTAATTTTTTCCATCTGCCTAACTGATGAAAAACTTTTTCTTGTGCTTTTTCACGAATTGAACAGGTATTTAAGAGTATCAGGTCTGCTTCGTCCTCGTTTTGAGTAGTTTCAAATCCATGACTATCACCAAGTAAATCTTGCATCCTTGCGGAGTCATATTCATTCATTTGACATCCGTGGGTCTTGATAAAAAGTTTCTTGGCCATATATATTTAATATCCTTAAAGGGTACTATATTTTAAATCTATAAAGGGCAGGGATTGTAATGGCAAAAAAAGGAATCTACAAAGTAGTATTTGTTCAATTGGGTGAAATCTATGAGGTTTATGCTGAGGCCATTTACCAAAGTGACATGTATGGATTCATAGAAGTCGAGGAATATATATTCGATCAAAAGTCGCAAATAGTTGTGGATACAAGTGAAGAAAAACTAAAAAACGAATTCAAAGGTGTTCAAAGAAGTTATATACCTATAAATTGCATAATGAGAATTGATGAAGTGGATAAGAAGGGAACAGCAAAAATAACTTCGAGTGATTCGGCAAAAATTATGCCTATTTCCAATCCTGCTTTTCAAGGACCTGATAAATAAATTTATTGAACAAAAAATTTATCTCGGTAAAACTTCAACTCTTGAATGGACTCAAGAACATCTTCCATAGCTCTATGTCCACCACTTTTCTTAAAACCATCAAGAAGCTCGGGATTCCATCTCTTAATGAGTTCTTTTATTGAGCTAACGTCAACGTTTCTGTAATGAAAAAAAGCATCTAGCTCTGGCATATATCTTCTTAGAAAACGCCTATCATGAGAAATAGAGTTGCCACATAATGGCGATCTTCCTTTCTCGGCATGCATAGACAAAAATTCAAGTGTTTGTTTCTGTGCCTCTTCGATAGTTATATTTGTGACTTTTAAGCTTTCAACTAGTCCAGATTTTGTATGCTGATTAGTATTCCAGTCATCCATATTGTCAATAAACTCCATGGGTTGTTGGATCACGAGGTTTGGTCCTTCAATTATTTCTGATAGGTCATGACTAGTAATCGCTGTGGCAATTTCAATAACTCTTTCCGAATCTGGGTCTAAACCCGTCATTTCTAAATCTAGCCAAACTAGGGTAGGATATTTCTTTTTATCTGACATTTCCGACAGAATTTTAACTGCAATTTACAATAACCCCTAGTGATGGTTCGAAATATTTATAAATTTTGTTTACTTTCCCTGATGATCTTCTCAATGAGTTCATGCTCGATTGCAGGATCGTGGGTTTATGAGAGATTAGATAATTATTTGGCTGATTATTTCAAGGAATTTGCTAATTTCTCACGAGAGCAAGATGAAGAAATAGAAATTATTTCAACAGAATTTATAAATTGGTTTAGTGAAAATGAACTCAGCAAAGTAAAAGTTATTCTAGAAAATTTAAAAAGTATAAATTTACAAAATCCTGAGAAAGAAATTAGTTCTCTTTATAGGGATGCAGAGGGAGTTTTTACAAGATCAAATTTCTATTTCAAGTCACCCATAATCAGCTTTACTAAGGAAATAAATGAAGTACAAATAGATGAAATAGGATCTCATTTCAGAGAGCTAAGAGAGAAAAGGGAAAAAGAGAGAGCAGAGAATGGTTATAGCTTAATAGATAACTATATTTCTGGATTTGATCGAGTAGGTATCAAACTTAGAGATGATCAGATTGATAAAATAAAATTGAAATTGGAAAATCATATCGAAGTAAGAGAAGAATGGTCTAATCTTCAAGAAGAATGGATAGAGGAGTTTATTCAACTTCTGAAAAATAATCAGTCTTCGGATTATGAAAAAAAAATGTCGGCGTACCTAGATTCTCTCGAAGAACTAGGAGAAGAAAAGTTTAGAGAAAAGATTGATAAGAATGAATTGCTTGCACAAGAAATCATTAGTTTTGTCTTTAAATCAAGCGATGAAAAACAAATTGAAAATTTCAATAGAAGCCTAGATATTTACATAAAGTCTATAAACCGAATATTGTCTAGGAGACAGGTTAATTAGTTCGGCATGAGCTAAAATGCATAAATATTTCATGAAAGATAAGAGTAAAAATAAAACAAGCTTCGGTTTTAAAGAAGTTGATTCTGATAAGAAGGCTGATCTTGTGGGTAGTGTTTTTGATACGGTTTCAAAGAACTATGACCTTATGAATGATCTTATGTCTTTTGGAATACATAGACTTTGGAAGAAAGTAACTATTGAGACGTCTGGGATCAAAGATCACTTTGTAGTATTGGATCTTGCTAGCGGCACGGGAGATATGGTTAAGCTAATGCGAGATAAGATTTCTGAGAAAGGCACTTTAATTCTCAGTGATATCAATGCTTCAATGCTAAATGAAGGAAGAAACCGATTGATTGATGAAGGGATAGAGGATGTACATCCTGCACAAATAGATGCTCAATTTCTTCCATTTAAAGACAATACATTTGATCTAATCACAATAGCATTTGGGCTTAGAAATGTTACTGACAAAGAAACTGCTCTTGGATCTATTTACAAAGCGTTAAAACCAGGCGGAAAACTAATTATCTTAGAATTCTCAAAACCACAAAATGAAGTTTTTAGAGAAATATACGATCTTTTCTCTTTCGAAGTTATACCAAAAATTGGAGAAATTATTGCACAGACTAGTGGCAATTCATTCTGGCCAAAAAGGAATGTTGGATGTTTAGAGATTCTCTCAGGCTTTTTAAAATCATTCATACTTTACTAAAAGCTCGTCTAGACAAGGAAGTTGATACATTCTCAAAACCAAAAATCGTTTCATTTCTTCTCTTTATATCTCCCTGGCGTCTATATCAATCCAAAAAAGAGCCCGGAGAAAGACTTCGCTTTGCATTAGAAGAGTTAGGCCCAATCTTTATAAAGTTTGGTCAACTTTTATCTACAAGACCAGATGTAGTTCCAGGAGAAATTGCAAAGAGTCTAAAAGTCCTTCAAGACGATCTGCCTCACTTCTCTGATAAGCAGGCCATAGAGATTATTGAAAAAGAGATGAATTGTGAAATTATTTCAATTTTTAAGGACTTTAACCCCACACCTTTAGCGGCTGCATCAATAGCACAGGTTTATTCGGCAATACTAAAAGAAAATAACAAAGAAGTTGTGATTAAAGTTGTTAGACCGGGAATAAAAAAAACAATTCAAACAGATGTATCTCTTATGAAAAGAATTGCGGCATTTTCAGAGCGGCGATTTGAAGATGCGAAAAGATTGCAACTTTCAAGATTAGTGGACGAATACGAAGCTGTAATTCTAGCAGAGCTAGATATGAGATTAGAGTCATCGAATATAAAACAAACCAGAAGAAACTTTGAGGGCAATAATCTCCTTTATGTGCCTGAAGTGTATCTTGATTATTGCACTGAGAATTTACTGGTCATGGAAAAAATTGAGGGTACTCCTGTGGATCGTATAGAGATCCTTGATGATCTTGGTGTAGATTTAAGATTAGTAGCAGAAAGAGGTGTTGAGATCTTTCTAAAACAAGTATTTATTGATAACTTCTTCCATGCTGATATGCATCCTGGCAATATATTCATTGATGCCAAAAATCCATCTGACCCCGCGTATGTTGCTGTTGACTATGCAATTGTTGGTTCACTAAGCGAAGAAGAGCAATATCAAATAGGTAGAATGTTAGTTGCTGTTATAGGGAGAGATTTTAAAGAAGTTGCAAACATATTAATTGAATCAAAATGGGTGAACCCAAATACGAGATTAAGTGATCTAGAAAACACTATAAGGGCAGCATGTGAACCTATTTTTGATCAGCCGATGGAAAAAATAAACTTTGGTGAGATGCTTCTATTTATATTTGATTCAGCCAGAAGATTTGATTTAAGGATGCAACCATCCTTGATGCTTCTCCAGAAAACATTAGTGAATATTGAAGGTTTAGGTAAACAACTTTATCCAGCCTTAGATTTCTGGTCTATAGCAAATCCTTTCTTAAAAAATTGGATTTCAGATAGGTATAACCCTAAGAAATTAACTGAGTGGGCTAAAAGAAATTCCTTAAGTTGGTTTGAAAAAGCTAAATAATGGCATTATCCTGATAGTTTTAATCATTTGTTTATTCTTATTTATAGCTACCTAAAATGACCGAACAAGACTTACTCAAAAAGCTGTTTAATTTAATGGAGAAAAGGGTTGGCTCAGTATCTAAAGACTCGTATGTAAAATCTCTCTTGGATCAAGGAAAGGTAAAAATTAACGAAAAAGTGCTCGAAGAGGCACTCGAGCTGCTAGAAGCAACAAATGATGTGTCGGTCGACAAGAATAAAAAAATAATTCATGAAACTGCAGATTTATGGTTTCATACTATGGTCTTACTTTTAAATGAAGGTATTCATATAGATGATGTTCTAGAGGAACTAAATAATAGGCTTGGCATATCAGGGCACAAAGAAAAGAGTTCTAGAAAGAAAAATAAGGAGAAATAAATGGGTTTAGGCGGAATTAGCATATGGCAAATACTGATAATTTTAGTAATCGTGTTGCTTCTGTTTGGTGGCACTAAAAGGATTAAAAATTTGGGTTCAGACCTAGCCAATACAATTAAAAGCTTTAGGAAAACTCTTGATGAAGACGATGATAAAAAATAATGTTCGACGTTGGTTTTTTTGAAATTTTAATAATTTTTGTTGTTGGGGTTATTTTAATAGGTCCAGAAAAATTACCCGAAGTCTTGAAATATATATTTGTTACGGTAAAAAAGATAAAAGATCAATTCAACGAAGCTAAGGAAGAAGTGTCAAAGACGCTTAACCTCGAAGAGGCCCTTCTTGATGAAAAAAATAAAGAAATATTAGAAGATCTTAAAGAAAGATAATCTTATGGAAGAAGCCTCTCTTGTTGATCATCTAACAGAACTAAGAGTCAGACTTGTTAAATCATTAGTAGTTATAGCGAGTTGTTTTATTTTACTCATTTATTTTTCTAATGATATTTATCAGTTCTTGGCTGAGCCTTTGCAAAAATTCTTACCTTCTAATTCTTCCATGATTGCAACAGAAGTAGCATCTCCATTCCTTGCACCTCTAAAATTGACTCTATTTGTTTCGCTTATGATCTCCATGCCTTATTTTTTTTCTCAAATATGGGGATTCGTAGCACCAGCTTTGTACAAACAAGAAAAGAATCTTAGCTTCTCTTTGTTATTTTCAAGTGTTGTCCTTTTCTATTTGGGTATTGTCTTTACGTATTTTTTAATTTTACCAATTGTCTTTAGCTTCTTTACTTCGTCAGCTCCAGAAGGCGTTTTAGTTATGACAGATATTAATAGTTACCTGGGTTTCGTGCTAGGAATGATGTTTGCTTTTGCCATTGCATTCGAAATCCCTATTTTAATATTTCTCTTAATATGGAGTGGCGTATCCTCATCAGAAAGCTTAGCTAAAAAAAGACCTTACATAATAGTAGGATGCTTTGTAATTGGCATGCTAATAACTCCTCCTGATGTAATTTCTCAAACTTTACTTGCTGTCCCGGCTTGGCTTCTTTTTGAATTAGGCTTGTTCATATCTAAATTCATTTTAGAGAGCAGAACAGTTACAGAAGATAAGCAAGAAGGAGAATAGATTGCAAAATAGCCTCATAAAAGGTCATTCTTTTCGAGAAGGTACTCTTATGACCCTAAATGTTTCATATAGAGAAGGATTTATGGCATGTAGATTGCATCAATTTAAACGTGTTTGGAGCAACCTTTGGAAATTTTTGGATTAATAGTTTTACTAATAACTGCTGGTGCCGTGGCTGGGCTAACAGCAGGCCTTTTTGGAAATGGCGGCGGATTTGCAGTAGTCCCAGCTCTTGTCTTACTTTTTTCGATACTAGATATCGAATCTGAAAACCTAATATTCGTGGCTGTTGGTACTTCTCTTGCTTGTATTATATTTTCATCTGCAAGAGCACTTATATCTCATAATAAAAAAGGGGCCGTTGATTTTTTGGTTTTGAGGGAATGGGCACCATGGCTTGTTGTAGGGGTCATTATTGGAATTTTTATTGCTTCATACTCTCAAGCTGAAGAGTTATATCTAATATTTGCTTGGGGAGTATTGTTCTATGGAATCTACTTCCTCTTCCCCAAAATATTGGACCAAACTGCTATGAAACAAAGAGATATGCCTGTTGGGTTCGCCCGTGCCGGACTAGTATCATTCCTCGGAGGTTTTTCTGCACTACTTGGAATTGCTGGCGGTACAATAACCGTAATAACAATGTCTATCTGTAAAAGACCAATTTATCAAGCAGTCGCAACTGCTTCAGGTGTTGGTTTAATCATTGGTTTAGTTGGTGCTTTAGGTTTTCTCATTTTAGGCTTCAACAAAGCAGACCTCCCTTTTGGGTCACTGGGCTTTATTAACATTCCAGCTGTATTGATAATAAGTTTAGTGTCTATTTTAACTGCACCGATAGGAGTCGAATGGGCTCATAATCTTGAAGAGAATAAATTAAAAAGACTTTTTGGTCTTTATTTGCTCTTTGTCTCGTCAGGAATGTTTTGGAAAGCAAGTCTTTCCTCGTCAATAATTTAATAGGAGAAAATATGAAAAATAATGCAATATCGAGAAGAACATTATTGAAAGGAGCTTTATTTACAGCTGGCTCAGTTATAGCTTCACCAGTAATAGGTCAGAGTTCAAAAACGAATAGTTTAGTAGGCAGTGTTCCAAGGATAGTAGCGAGTAATGCACCAAATATTAGTTATGGTCCTGCATTTGGAGTAGCGAAATTGAATGCTAATGAGAATCCATATGGTCCAAGTCCGTTAGCTCTGAGAGCTATGGAAGAGGCCATAAAAATGGGCTCTTACTATGTGCAAGAAGTGCCAAGACTTAAAGAAATGATCGCCGAAAGACATAGTGTTACACCAGAGCATATAATTATTGGCTCTGGTTCTAGTGCACCTTTGCAATGGCTAGCAACAAAAGTTACTCAAGAAGGGCATATATTAGGTCCCGACCTTTTTTGGGACACAACATCAAAAATGGGGAGCATGAATAGTGAGTATGGGATTGAAAGATTAGATAAAACATCTGATTTAGCAATAGACCTCGATAATATGTATAACAATATTACTTCAACTACTGGGATGGTTCAGGT
>LULE01000936.1_pt1 | contig 12020 bp, 7 predicted proteins | sample 728231 | NCBI WGS metagenome assembly LULE01 (sample SAMN03860297, study PRJNA289734) | marine metagenome | biome: seawater column; feature: ocean; material: water; isolation source: Red Sea water column Station 192 - depth 10m | place: Saudi Arabia: Red Sea | collected 2011-10-15 | depth 10 m | reverse complement strand
TGTGAGGCGTTGAGCTAACTTGTACTAATAACTCGTGAGGCTTGATCATGTAACCTTAAGAAGGTTTGTATGAAATTCATAAATTTACAGTGATTGTAAAAATTACATACCAGTTTGCCTGATGACAATAGCAACTTGGTACCACCTGATCCCATTTCGAACTCAGAAGTGAAACGAGTTAACGCCAATGGTAGTGCAGGGTCTCCCTGTGTGAGAGTAGGAAATCGTCAGGCTTTTTATTTTAGGCTCTTAGTTATTAACTAAGAGCCTTTTTTTATATCTAGGTCTATAATCTAATCATGATAGTGGGATTAACAGGTGGGATTGGATCAGGAAAGTCTGCAGCTGCAAAAATATTTGTTGAATTAGGTATCGATGTGATAGATGCTGATGAACTTTCGAAAAACGTTCTCATAGAAAATCAAAAGGCTAAAAAAATATTTGTTGAAAAATTTGGACAAAAATACATTAACCCAAATGATGAAATAGACCGAGAACTCCTGAGAGAGGATATTTTTAAAGACGAAAAAAAAAGAAAAGATCTTGAAGGGATAATTCATCCAATAGTTAGAGAAGAGATTTCAGAATTTGTCGTTAATTCCAAAAGTATCTATAAAATTATTATGGTGCCGCTTATATTAGAAACAAACTCTGTTGATGCATATGAAAAAATTGTTGTAGTTGATTGTGATCTTGATAAACAAATTGAGAGAGCTTCAAGAAGAGATGATGTTAGTAAAGAGAATGTTGAAAATATAATTAAAAATCAAGCATCAAGGGAAGAAAGATTAAGCATTGCAGATCAAGTAATAATGAACAATGCTTCGCTTGACGATTTACGTTTAGAGGTCATAAAAGTTCATCAAAAATTGCTAGGATTGAAGATCGATGAGTAACAAATGTCCAAGATGTGAAAAAGTAGTCTCGAGGGGGAAAGAAAATCAATATAGACCTTTTTGCTCAAAAAGATGTAAGTTAATTGATTTTGGTACTTGGGCAAATGAGGAGAATGTTATTTCTCGGCCTCTGAAGTCAGAAGATTTTTATGAAGATTAATCAAAGTTTCAAATTACAACATCCTCCAGTCACCTGACTCTATTAAAGGTTTTGCTTTTTTATATTTAATTTCTTTTGTGTCTGTTCCATTGGTAATTTTGACAATTTCATTTCTACCTAGTTTAGGCTCATCTCGAACAATAGTATCTGAGGTACTATTAGTTATTTCAGGCTGAGGGTCGCTTTCAGAAGACTTTAATTCAGGTTTTTCCATAACGATATCTTGTTTTTCTTCTTTTTTTAAATTTTCTAAAACTTCTTCGTCAGCAAATTGAATAGAAAACAAAATTCTAACTGTTTCAATATCGATTTCATCTAACATAATCTCAAACATTGAATATGCTTCTTTTTTAAATTCATTTTTTGGATTTTTTTGAGCGTATGCTCTCAAACCAATACTCCCCCTCAAATGATCAACCTCAGCTAAATGCTCTTTCCAATGGACATCTAGTACTTGAAGCATGACCTGCTTCTCGAGTAAAAGCTTGTTGTCACCAAGCACTGAGTATTTTTCTTCATATTGATCTTTTGCTTTCGATACGATTAAATCTGCAATTGACTCAGGCAATAATTTTTTATCATTTTCAATTAGATTGCTTATATCAGTCTCTAGGCCATAACTCTCTGAGAGGAATTCTTCTAATTCTTTAGCTTTCCACTGAGATTCGATTGATTCTATTGGAATATAGTTATTAGTAATTCTCTCAAACTCTCTAACAATTATTGTTTCAATAGTTTCACTGATATCATCTTCTTCAAGTAATTGATTTCTCAATGAGTAGATTGCTTGCCTTTGATCATTTGACACATCGTCATATTCAAGAAGATTTTTACGAGCATCAAAATTTCTATTTTCAATTCTCTTTTGAGCATTTTCAATTCCTCTCGAAAGCATTTTATGTTCAATGTGATCATCTCCCATACCAATTCTTTCAAATAAAGCCCTTCTGTTATCAGAAATAAATAACCTTAATAGATCATCTTCCAAAGAAAGGAAGAATCTTGAGTAACCTGGGTCTCCTTGCCTGCCTGATCTTCCTCTTAGCTGATTGTCAATCCTTCTAGATTCATGTCTTTCAGTACCAAGAATATGAAGACCGCCAGAGTTTAGAACAATCTCATTATTTTTTTTCCAATCTTCATCTGTTTGATCATCCCTTTTTCCTCCTAAAACAATATCTGTTCCTCTGCCCGCCATATTTGTTGCAATAGTTACCATTCCAGGCTTGCCAGCATTTGCGATTATTTCAGCTTCTTTTTCATGATGTTTTGCATTGAGTATTTGATGTGGGATATTCTTATTTTTTAAAAATTCAGATACTTGTTCTGATGATTCCACCGATACAGTACCTACTAAAATTGGTGAAGAGTTTTTTCTAAGGGATTCTATTTCTTCTACAAGAGCCTTGTATTTTGCATCCTTAGTTAAAAAAACTAAATCATTATGATCAGTTCTAACCATAGGAACATTTGTTGGAATTATTATTACATCTAATCCATATATTTGATTGAACTCAAGCGCCTCTGTATCCGCGGTACCTGTCATTCCAGATAGTTTTGTAAACAATCTAAAAAAATTTTGAAATGTCGTTGATGCAAGAGTTTGTGATTCTCTTTGAATAGGAACGTTCTCTTTACATTCTAGTGCTTGATGAACACCTTCACTCATCCTTCTTCCTGGCATAGTTCTACCAGTATGCTCATCAATAAGAAGAACTTCGTTATTTCTTACAAGGTAATGGACATTTTTTTGAAAGAGAAAATTTGCTCTTAAAGTAGCTTGTACAAATTTCATTATCTTTAAATTTGATACAGAATATAAACCATCTGAGCCACCAATAATTCCAGCATCTTCAAGTAATCCTTCTACTAACAAATAACCATCATCTGTCAATTCAACGCTTCTATTTTTTTCATCTATTAAATAATGACCTCTTTCTGATTCAGTTAATGGCTCTTCTTCACTATCCTCTCGTAATTGTTGAGTAAGTTTAGGGATAAACTTTCTAATTTGTTGATATAAATCAGAACTTTCAGACGATGGACCAGAAATAATAAGAGGAGTTCTAGCTTCATCAATTAATATCGAATCAACTTCATCAACAATTGCAAAATCTAATGAGCATTGAACTCTATCTTCAACAGAATGAGCCATATTGTCCCTAAGGTAATCAAACCCAAGTTCATTATTTGTTGCGTATATGACGTCGCACTTATAAGAAGCGGTTTTTTCCTTAATATCTTGATTTGAATTTACTACCCCAACAGACAATCCAAGAAATTCATAGATTGGGCGCATCCACTCTGCATCTCTTTTTGCTAAGTAGTCATTTACAGTAACTAAAACAGCTTTATTTCCAATTGCAGAATTAAGATAAGCTGGTAGGGTTGCTACAAGAGTTTTTCCTTCTCCTGTCTTCATTTCTGCAATATTACCTTCTGCCAAGGAAATTCCTCCAAGCATTTGAGAATCAAAATGCCTCAAACCGAGTGTTCTTTTGCTTGCTTCTCTAACTGCTGCAAATGCAAGGGGTAATATTGAATATATATCTTGGTTGTTGTCTTGGTATTGTTTTTGGAGGGAATCTTTGAGATCTATAAAAAAAGAATCAGGTTTTGATGATAATTCCTCTTCAAGTTCATTAGCAGCGTTAACATGCACCATCATCTTTTTTAAGATTCTGTCATTGCTTGAACCGAATATGTTAGAAATAAAATTTAACATTTTAATATTTTATGTATTTACTCTAATACACTTATTCAATATCCCCGAAAGGTGGCCTTACGTATGAAATTGGGGCATTTTCGGAATTTTCAAATTCTACAGTTTCATATGCATCATCGTCTTCAATAATTTTTCTTAAAAGCTTATTGTTTAGCTCATGGCCAGACTTATATCCAGAGAATTCGCCAATTAGATTTCCTCCAAGCAAATAGAGATCACCTATTGCGTCTAACGTTTTATGTTTAACTATTTCATCATTAAATCTTAGTCCTTCCTCATTAAGTATTTCATCTTCACCAAAAATAATTGCATTTGACTCACTTGCACCAAGTGCAAGATTTCTTGATTTAAGAAGCTCAGCTTCACTCATTGAACCAAAAGTTCTTGCTCTACAAACTTCTTTGACAAAAGTGGTTGATGAAAAATCGATTATTGATTCTGAAGGAAGTCTTTTGTGAACAGGATGATCAAAACTAACTTTGAAAGAAACCTTAAAACCATTGAAAGGTTTAATAGTTGCATAGGCATCATCTCTTGTTACTGTTACCTCTTTTTTAACTTTAATAAACCTTTTGAGCGCATCCTGATCTTCAAGGCCAGCAGACTGTATAAGGAATACAAAAGGACTTGAACTACCATCCATAATTGGCACTTCAGGCCCATCCACCTTAACTACACAATTATCTACACCAAGACCTGCAATAGCTGATAAAAGATGTTCAATAGTTGATATTTTTACATCATCTTTAACCAAAGCAGTCGAAAGGCTAGTGTCACCAACATTTTCTGCAATAGCAGGTATAACTAGATTTTCATCAACATCTGTTCTAATAAAATTTATACCAGTGTTAGCTTTTGCGGGAATAAGCTCCATATTTATATTTTTACCAGTATGAAGACCAATACCCACTGCTTTAATGGAATTTCTTAAAGTTCTTTGTTTTAACATATTACATTAACTATTTTAGCACTTTCGCTGTCTTACAACTTCTGAAAGTATTATCCCAGTTGCAACTGCAACATTAAAGCTTTTGAAATTCCTATTATCACTAAGATTAATTAAGAGATCGCATTTTTCAGCAGTTTTTTGCCTAATTCCAAATTCTTCTGAACCCATTACAATCGCAGTAGAATTTTCAAAATTGCAATTTTGATAATTCATATCAGCATGCTCACTCAGACCAAAGACTTTTATATTTTCATCTTGCAGATGCTTTAAACAATTAATTAAATTTGAAACATAAAAAATGTTTAGTAGCTCAATACCGCCTGAGGAAACATCATGAACTACCTGGTTTACAGGAGCGCATTGATGTTTATTTATAATTACAGCATCAACCTCTAATACTGCAGCAGATCTTAAACAAGAACCCAAATTACGAGGATCTATAATATTATCAATTATTAGTATTGTGAGGTTTTTTTGATAATTCCTATCTAGATAGCTCTTCAAGTCTTTGAAATTGTTTGCTTGTTCAACTTTTATGATAGCTTCAGGATCTTTTTTAAGTTTCTTAGAAATTTCATATTTAATTCCATTTTCTGTAGCAAGCTCGATTAAATTATTTACTCTTTTATCCTTTCTATTAAACGGGAGAAAAAGTTTTTTAATTTTTTGCGGATTAACTTTAATTATTGTTTCAATACTATGAAATCCTACTCTTTTGTTATTGTCATCTTTCATGTTCATTTTGGAACTAATGTAATTTTCCTATCCTCTGGGACAATACTCACTAATTGAGCATTGATTTTTTGACCAATTCTATAAGTTTTACCAGTCCTCTTTCCTTTGAGTATATTTGCTTGATTATCATAAATATACCTATCTTTGGATAAATCTGAAACGTGAATTAATCCTGAAATAAAATAATTTTCTATTTCGCAAAATAATCCAAATTCAGTTATTCCAACAACTATTGTAGACAGTTCGTCACCAATAAATTTTTCTAATTGATAACAAATCATCTGCTGATTTACTTGCCTCGATGCAATTTCAGCTCTCCTTTCAAGATCTGATAAATTTTCTAAGTTTTCCTCAAGCAATTCTTTTGAAAATGTCTTTTTTGATGAATTAATCATATTCTTTATAAGTCTGTGCGTAATTAAATCAGGATATCTTCTGATGGGCGAGGTGAAGTGAGAATATTTTTCTAACTGAAGTCCAAAGTGGCCTATTTCTTGAGTTGAATATTTTGCTCTTTTTAAAGATTGAAGAATAAGAATATTGAATATTTTGCTTTCTTGATTTTTATTTGCATGATTTATAAATGCATTTATTAGATTAAGACTATTAAGTTCTTTTGAATAAGAAAGTCCTTTTAAAGAAAAGAAATTTTTAAGGCTTTCTATTTTTAGAAATTCAGGTTCTTCATGCACTCTGTAGACGCCATAACCATAATTTTTTTTCATAAAATCCGCAGCACAAATATTTGCACTAATCATCGACTCTTCAATCATTTGATGAGCAAATAACCGTTTTGGAATAGATATGCTCTCTATTTCTCCAAGTTCATCTATTAAAATCAAAGGATCTTGTGATTGAATTTCAAGCGCATTTCTTTTTGCTCTTTTTTTTAATAATTTATTTGTAAGAATTTTTAAAGATTCGAGTGAATGAGATATTTCTTCATTGTCATGATCATAATTAGATACTTCACTATAAGTGAACCTTCGTTGTGAAGAAATAAAGGCTTCAATAAACTCATAAGAGTTTATCTCTCCATTATCATGAAATTTTATTTTGCATACTAGAACATTTCTTTTTTCATTTGGCACTAGGGAACAAAGATTGTTTGATATTTTTTCAGGCAGCATTGGAACAACGTTTTTTGGGAAATATATTGATGTTCCTCTCTTGAAAGCCTCTAAATCAATTTTTGAGTCTTCTGCTACAATTTCGGCAACGTCTGCAATCGCAACCCAGAGAATTATATTGGAGTCTTTATTTTCACAGAACACTGCATCATCAAAGTCCTTAGCATCCTTACCATCTATCGTTATAAACGGTTTATCTGTAAGATCAGTTCTAGAGCTATTAGTTTCAGATTTAAGTTGATCTAATTCATTATTAATTTCGCTAGACCATTCGTTTGGAATATTATTTTCAAAAAGAACTTGTTCAATGGCTTTATCTAATTTACTCATTAATATTCTGATTTAATAAAAAAGGTCCAAACAGGACCAAATTGTAGATCATTTTTTTTGATTAATAGTTATATTCTAAACCTATGCCGAAAATCCTTCCTCTAGGATCATGCACTCTGGTATCGAAACTAAAATCAGGTGCATCATATAATTTTGGTGCTGATTTATCAAAAACATTTGCAATGGAAAAATTAATTCGTAATTTACCTTCATGAACCTTAAGATCTTTTTCTATTGAAATATCAGTCATTAATGAAGAGTTAATTTTATTTGTGTACCCAAGTTCAACAGCACTAGCTTTAATGCTTCTTTCATTTACGTAACTATCTATGTAACGTGTATTTATATTTAAATCAAACTTTGCCAATTTCCACGTAAGAAAAGTATTAATTCTTCTCTTTGGAAGAGAGAAAGTATGGTTATCGTAATTAAATTTACCAACCCTATTGATTAATTGAGTCTTACTAAAATTTGGTGTCAAAAACTCATCTAGAATAGATAAATCTATTACGTAGTTAATTTGTCCAAACTGTTCAAAGTAATTTGAGTATTCAATTGAAAAATCGAAACATTGAAGTATGTGGTAGTAACGCCAATAAGTTCATTGTTTTCATTTCTTGTAATAGCTGGATTAAAAGGATCTTCGTTTATGAGAACCTGTGAGCTTTCAATTTCAATTCTGTCTTCAAAATTAATTTGCCAATAGTCAAAAAGTAACTTCAGACTGTTAATCGAATAGGTCATGCCTATATTAAAACTTTCAGCAGTTGCCGCTTTAAGTTCTTCATTACCAATTCTTGCTTGTCTCACAAATGAAGAACTATCATCAAGATCTCGAACACTCCCGAGATTAATTTCACTTGAGAACATTTGAGCCATTGAGGGCATCACAAATGATGAAGAAGCAGAAGTCCGAATAGCCAGGTTGTTGTTTATTCGGTACTTTAAAGAAAACTTGGGATCAAACGATTCATCATTTTTATATTTTTCGTAACGAGCAGATGAACTAATTGTTAATTCATTATCTAGCTCAGACAGAATTTCAAAAAAAATAGCAGAATTATTTCTGGAGGATGATACGTTTTTACCTCCTCCTAAAAAAAATAAATCTGCAGTTTTAATAAGTGCTCCAGTATCAGTAAATTCAGCTCTGCTAATTTCGTCGTAGTTTATGTTTAAATCTTCTTTGTTTTCACTTGCTCCAATCACAAGATTAATAGAATCACTTATAGTTTTTTTATACAGAATCTCTAATGATAAAAGTTTAGATTTTTTTGATGAGACTTCAGCGCCTTTTACAAAGTCAATCAATTCCTGAGAATTTTCCCTATAGTCAAATAAGTTCCATGTTTCGTTTCCATTTTTTCCACCATTTCCATTAATTGCAAGTAAAAATCTTGAGTCGATAATATCTGGTCTGAAATGATCATTTTTATGACCACTTTGTGACAAAGAGATCTCAAGTCTGTCATCTCCAATATCAAACTTTAAGATTTGGTTGAAATGATATTGATCAATCTTTTTTGGAGAATAGGGTGACTCAAATTCAGAACCCAATGGTCTTCCGTACCAAGTTACTGGAACATTAAAGGGACTCATTCCTTGATTTGGATTAATTTTTCGAGCTAAAAAGGGCAGAGCAGGGTAAGAGGGTGATTGTGGATTATCGTTAATGTTTACATCGGATAGCAATAACTTAAAACTATAGAGAAACTTATCAAATTCATGATTCAAAGCAGTATAAATTTTGTTGTGATCTTCATCATTCACAATGTTGAACCTATTACCGTATTGAAATCCACATGTTGTTGGATTAGTTAAAACTCCACCATTATTAATACAATCAGGATCAGGTATCTTTTGATTTTTTTTATACTCTCCAGCCCACAAACCAGAACTGACGACATCAGCTTCGCTAACCTTAAAAGATCTGCCTAATCCACTGACTGCTAATTCTGCAATACCTTCTATTTCAGCAGCACTTAAAGGTTTTCTCTTGAGAAAATCAAAAGCAACTACGTAGTTACCATTTTCGTATGCCTTTCCAAAAAGCATACCAATCTTTGTATTGCTTTGATCATAATTTTCGGTAGATTGATAATCAGTTTTTAATCTAAAGCCATCAAATTCTTCGTAAGTGAAGATATTAACCACTCCAGCTACAGCATCTGATCCATACTGAGGAGAGGCACTTTCTTTAAGTATTTCAATTCTTTTTATGGCAATTTCAGGAATTATATTTACATCGACATATCCCTGACCTCTTGTAGATGGCGTTCCAGCAGTTGTTTGTCTTTTGGAGTTTATTAGAAGTAGGGTTGAAGAATTATCTAGTCCTCTAAGATTAATATTACTCATTCCTTGATCAACTCCATCCAAATTATTGGTCTGAAATCTTGAGCCTGAAGAACTCGATAAATATTTACTTAACTCAGAGACAGTTATGATGTTAATTTTGTCGAAAAAATTTTTATCTATGACTTTTGCAGAAAAGATTTCTTTATCTACTTCGTCATTTATTGCCCCAGTAACAATTATCTCTTCGACTTCTTGACTCATTAGACAAAAAACAGCAAAACTTAAAGTAAGATAAAAAAAACGCATTGGGAGTATGTAAAAAAATATATTGGGACATTATGTCCCAATATATTTATGTATTAAAGAATTTCGATTAAAAAGTTAAGTTAAATTTTAATCCGTAATTTCTTCCAGGAAGAGGCACTTCATCTTTGACGAAAGAAGAGTGATTTCTTGCTACCTCATCAAGAAGATTATTTGCGAAAAGTGATACTTTAAGTTCTCCGTTACCGATCGCATTAAATGTTTTGGTAAGTCTGGTATTTAGCATTTGATAAGAATCAGTTGCTGTTTCACCCTCTCCAAAATCATTTTGTTTTTCAACATCTTTAAGCATGAGCTTAAAGAGCAAATCATCTTGTGTGTAGACTAAAGAATAAATGTTTCTTGCTGGATTAATTCTGGGTACATTATGCCCATCTGCGAACTCAGCATTAACAACATCTCTTCCAAAAGATAAAGCAAGTTCACCTGAACCAAGATCAAAACTTCTTCCAAATTCAATCTCGTATCCATCAAACTCAGCATCTTCTTGCATGTAATTAGCATGAATCAAATTACCATGACCATGATCATCATGCTCATCTTCATGATGTTCGTCTTCATCTTCGTGATGATCATCTTCATCTTCATGATGTTCGTCTTCATCCATGTGATCTTCTTCTTCATCAATAAGAGCAATATAATTATCCACATCAGTGATATAAAAACTTGCGTAAGCATAGAAATCACCATTATCAAAATTAAAAGTGATATCAAAGTTATTAGAAGTTTCACTGTTTAGATTTGGATCACCGACTTCAAATCTTCCTGTTGCCATATGAGGCCCATTCATGAAGAGTTCAATTGAAGATGGCAGTCTTTCAACACTAGCATAACCAAGACTTACACCAAGATTGTCGTTTAGACTTCTACCAAGAGTTACAGCAAAACTGTTAGTAGAATCATCTATATTGTAATAATCTACTTCTCCATGCTCATCTCCATGATCATCTCCATGGTCATCATCATGGTGATCACCATGTTCTTCTTCAGTAACACTTCCACTTCTTTCTATTTGGTCAAGTCTAAAGCCGACATCAAGATCATATATTCCTAAATCTTTACTGAGGTAATAACCGATTGTGAATTCTTTACTATTAGCAGGATTCATAAATGCTTCTTCACCAACAATAGAGTTATCTTCATCAACAAAATTTACAACAACCTTTTGAGTTGAAGAGTCATTTGAAATATCAAAAGTAGCACCATACTCAACAGCTTCATTCATGAAAACTGTAGGAGCATGTTCTTCATGCTCTTCTTCTTCGTCATGTTCCTCTTCTTCATGATGTTCATCTTCGTCATGATGCTCTTCCTCTGCGTGAGCTTCAGTTAAAGAATAATCTGAATCACGAAAGGTGAAATCAATTTTATTTACTAAGTTTCCGCTAAGATTATATGAACCTCTGATAGAAAAAGTCTCAGAATCAGTAGTAGAGAAGATCCTTTCTTCACCATGTTCATCATGACCATCTTCATCTCCATGATCGTCTCCATGATCATCTCCATGATCATCTCCATGCTCATCTCCATGCTCATCTCCATGGAATGGGATGCCGTAAACACTCTCAAGATTATCAATTCCAAATCCAATGTATCCCCAATCTGTTACTTTAGAAACACCAAATTTTGTAGCATCAACTGCAAAATCTGAATTATTTATATATCCTAGATCTTCTTCCGAATGCTCATCTTCATGATGCTCTTCTTCATCGTGATCGTCTTCATCATGATGTTCCTCTTCTGAGTGAATTACAGCACCATTAGGAACATCATAATTTCCAAGTTCAGTGCTCTTAAAACCTAAGTTAACGTTGAAACCGCCAACATTTCCTTTTAAGTTAATAAATTCAGAATTTCCACCATTTACCGATTGAGTTTCCCCACCAACAGCTACTTTAGGTAGCTCAAAGTTTTTAGATGAAATTAAATTATCTACAACGTTGATAATTCCCCCAATAGTCCCGTTTGCATATAAAAGAGACGACGGCCCTTTGACAATCTCAACTTGAGAAATATCATTTAAATCAACATCATTTAGGTGATCGACTCCTAGACCTGAAACATCACGGTTTACAACACCATTTTTGAGTATTTTTACTCTTGGACCAGACATACCTCTAATAATTGGTTGACCAACAGCAGCACCATAGTCTGCAATTGAAACTCCAAGATACTCATCAATTGCATCACCCAAACTTGTGGTTGCTCCATCTGAAAATTCAGAACCATCAATAACGTATAGCGGATTGTTAATTTCACTAGTATCGATAAAAGCTGAAGTAACAACAATTTCTTGTACCTCATCTTGTGAAGTTATGTTTATCGAATGAAATGCAATTAAAACAATAATTGCGTTTAAAAATTTTTTCATGTTTCCTCCTTTATGAAAAATTAGTTAAAAATTTATTAATTAACTAATCTAAAGGTGGAGCTCTTGATAGGTTTGATTTTTGTTTTTGACTTACAAATCTAT
>LULE01000629.1_pt2 | contig 12088 bp, 8 predicted proteins | sample 728231 | NCBI WGS metagenome assembly LULE01 (sample SAMN03860297, study PRJNA289734) | marine metagenome | biome: seawater column; feature: ocean; material: water; isolation source: Red Sea water column Station 192 - depth 10m | place: Saudi Arabia: Red Sea | collected 2011-10-15 | depth 10 m | reverse complement strand
CATCTATATCTGCTGCGTAACTTTTTAAATCCAATAAAGCGTTAAATGCTTTGTCCCAAGGAACATTATCTAATTCAGCTGATACAGAACCTGCAACTTCATCACCAACTAAAATATTTATATTGCCGATCTCTGCCATCAATCTCATCGCCTCTTTAAAATCTAGTGCCTGGAATTTAAACGAGACATTCTGTTTTAAGGAAGTGAATTCTTCTGAAATCAATAGATAATTTCTTTCTTTAACAGAAGATAATTGTTTTCTTTTTTTTAGTTTAACAACATCACCATCAACAGGCACTGGTCCCATTGAAGCACTAGTATTTAATTCCTTTTTGCCAAGCTGTTTTACATCAGTTTTTATAAGTGGAGTGTCATGCTTAAATGACTTAGATTTTTTTGCCAATTTATCAGCACATCCAGATAAAAATAAAATAAATAAAGGCAGAATAAGAAATGATATTTTTTTTTGAAAACTCATAATTATCTTTTTCTCTCTATAATTTGATTTTTAAAATTTATTACTAAAAGAGAATCTTGATTTTTTTCAAAAACTGCTTCTCTATTATTTAATCCGATTAATTTTACACCTGGACTTAATTCCTCAAATAAGCTTAATGTAATTACTTCACCACTAGCATTAATTAATGATGCAAAGCCATCATCCTTATCCGAGGACATTACGCCAACTAACTTGAATTTATATAAACTCATTTCGTTTTTTGCTTCCTCGGGATCACTCATCATCAAAGTACTACCACCTGTAAGAGAGCTATCCCCGACAAAAGGGTCATTCAACGGCAATGGTTCTTCATTACCAATTTCTGACGAAATATTTGATTGTGAGTTTGCTTGTTTTTCTTTTATTTTTTTATTTATTTCTTTTGCCTTGTCTATAATGTCTTGTTCTTTAGTATGATTATCAGCCATCGCTAAATTTGATGTAAATATAAAGAGTATAGAAATAAGTACTATTCTAAAAAAATTCATCTGGTAACCCCACTATAGTTAACGTTCCTCTTACTTTTATCGTCCCAGTTGAATCCCCTTTTACCACTTGTATAGACTCTTTGTCAAAGTTTAACATCTTTTGAGAAAGGGAAAGAGCTCTTTTAAATTTAATATAACCAATAAAATTGCCACCAATTTCAAAATCTACTGGGATCAGATAATAAGCGATATTTTTAACACTTTTGACCTGAGTTTTTTTAACCTTTTTTGCTTTTTTTCCAGCTGCTTGGGCAAGTGCTGTTGCCTTTAAAACTTCTTTAATTTGTTTTTTTTCTATTGAAGTAATTACCAAGTCATTTTGACCAGCATATTCACTTAATGTTTGATACAAACCCTCAACTTCAGCCTTAGAGTGAAATAAAGTTGAATATCTTTGATATTGTGGTTTGAGTTTTTTAATTTTTGCTTTCATTGCATTTATTTCACTAATGAATTGTTGCGTTTCTTGTTTTTTTAAATTCATGTCGTCTAATTTTACTTTTCTAGTTTTTACCATCGGATTTAAAATTGCGTAATAAATGATTAAAAATAAAACTATAGAACCAACAATGATTCCAATTTTTGTTAAAGTTTTTTTATCAGCTAACTTAGTGATCTGATCTTTAATATCAGACATATTCAAATTTTTTAAGTCTATGTTCATGTCCATTGTTAACCTCTTTTAATTTTTACAAATACTCTAAAACCTTTCATTGTTGCACCACCAGTATTTCCCCTAGGCAATTTCATAGATGACAATGAGGCTTGTTGAACTAATTTTTGTTTACTTAAGTTTTCAATAAATTTTAAAATATCCTGGTCACTTGCAGCAACACCTTGAATTGTTAGTGTATTGGATCCATTAAATTCTACTTGATCAAATTTTACTCTTTTCGGAACACTAGATGCCACCTGAGCTAAAATTCTATAAGTTAGTTCTTTATTTGATTTTAATGTTTTACTTAACTTAAGAGTTGTATTAATTAATTTAAGTTCTTTGGAAACAACTTTCTTTTCTTTGACAAATTTTGCATGTTCAGCTTTTACATTTTCATAATCTTTTAATTTAGCGTTATATGAAAAAATATTCCAAAAAGATAAGCCAAATAATATTAAATAAATTCCCGCAACTGCAGCTGTTATCCCTTTGAAGGCAAAACCAGAAATTGCCTTCATCTTTTTTTGTTTCATGACACTTGATCTATCAGGCAACAAATTAATATTTTTAACCGCAGTAACAAATTTATAATAGCCAAAAACGTCAAGTTTTCTAAAAGCCAAACCAACTGAAGTTGATAAATAAGATCTGTTATTTCTGTTATCTAATGCTTGTTGAAATTGACTTGGAATTTTTAACCCTTCAGTAGGATCAAAAGTATTAAAACCAACATTCATTAAATTTTTTCTAAAATTTCCTAAATATTCCTCTACATTATCAATATCTGATACGACTTTTATATTTCGAATTCTTTTTTCATATTTTGTCTCAAAATCCTGAATAGCTTGTTTGACTTGAGTAACATATCTTCTAACTAAGCCTTCTTTTTCCTCGGCATCATCAGACTCTTGTAAAATTTTTCTATCTTGGCCTCTGATAAAAATATCAGTAATTATTGGATTATTGTCATATAATATCATTAGATAATTTTCATCTAATCCAAACTCTAAAACTGCAGTTAAATTTGCATCCTCAACTTTATTTGTAAGTTGATTAGATTGATCTACCGCTGACTTTAAGGCAAAACATTTAACATCAATAATTACTGGGTTTAAACCTGCGTTCTTTATAATTGAAGTATAACTATTTATATCTGTTAATTTTGATGCCACAAATAAGATATCCATTGTATTGTCTTTTTGATTTCTATTAATCACTTGATGAAAAATAGAATAATCCTCTAAACTATCTGTAAGTTGGACTAAATTTTCCCACAATGAATTAGTTTCAATTGCTTTATTTAACTCCTCATCTTTCATAAGTGGAGCTGTTACAACTCTAATAATTGCACTTGTTACAGGAATGGATATCGCAACGTTTGGTGATGATATTTTATACTTTTGTATAGCTAATCTAAGCTCTTCAGAAAATTTATCAGCATTTTCAATAGGAGCACTATCATCGCTAACATCGACAGGATGAATATGAAACTTATCCAATACCCATTGATTTGCTTTGTTGCTTGATACTTGAACTAATCTAATTTCTTTATTTGCAAGTTCTACTCCTAATATTTCTTCACCCTGAACACTTGATTTACCTAACTTAGATTTGAAAAAACTTTCGAACTTTGATTTTAAATTACCAATTTTTGAATTGTTTAAAGAAGATTTACTTAAATTATTTGCAAAAGATGGTTTTTTTAATTTAATATCTTTTAATTTTCCAAAAATATTTGTTATTTTACTTTTTAATTGATCTTGCTTATTTAGTTCCGTGCTTTCATTAGATGCAACGGGAGCAGTTGGTTCCTGTTTTTGAGTTTGAGTTTCAACAATTGGTGTTTCAACTTTCTGTTTATCCTCTGTTGGTGAAGTATTCTCATTAATAACATTTTGATTTTCATTAACTTGTGTTTCACTAGTTTGATTTTTTAATCTTTCACTTTCTTCTTGAATATCATCAAACCATTTTTCCAAAATTGGAATTGCTTCTTCTAAGTTTGTTGTACCTGACGACGAAATTTTTTGTTTTCCATCAATATAAAGTCTGCCAACCCAATTTTTTGATTTTAATTCACCCTTGTATTTGTCTTGTCTAACATAAATGTGTAGTCGACCATCTTTTTTATGTATAACTTGGTGTCCAGATCCATTATCTTCATCTTTTTTTTCATTAGAAGTGTCAGGACTTTGTTGCATACTGCTTTCTTCAGCGTTTGACTCGCTAATTTGAGTTTCTAAATTTCTATTTTCCTCTTTTTTTTCAGAAGAAGCTGCCGTAACATCTGATTGGTCATTATTTTGCTCATTATTTTTGTTTTCATCACCAGATGAATCATTATTAGTAGAGTCTACACCTTCAGGTTGATTATTTTCATCAACTGAAGGTTGATTTACTGACTCATTGTCAGTTGTATCTTCATTTATATTTTTTTTATCGTCGTCTTGATCGCTCATAAACTAATTATAAATTTTTTCTCTAACACAATTTAGTGAATCTCTAACACAAAATTGAAATTTAGTCTAACACAAAAGTAAATATTGTGTTCAAAATGGGTAATAATTGTAAAAAAGCTAATAAAACAGCCACTTTTGTCTAAATTCTATTTTAAAGTTAAATTTTACAGGCTGGCACTATTCTAACACAAAAAAGAAATTTCACTTGTGTTAGAGTTTTTTTTTGATTGTGTTAGAGTTTTTTTCATTTTTCCAAAATTAAAAAAGTCAATAAAATCAACAAAAAAATAATTTTTACTAAAATTCATCTTTTTGTGTTAGAGATTATCTATTTTGTGTTAGAGAGATTAATTTTTAAAATTATATTTAATCAAATTTTAATTTTTAGGCCTACAGGTTGCAAAAAATTAATAAAATTTTATTTTCAACTAAGAATTGATCTTTTTTTTTGAAAATTTTTACTAATTTTTCACTTTTAAAGCGAATTTGATAAAAAAAAATATTTTTTTTATAAAATTCAAAAAAAAAAATAAAAAATAATCTTTTACCAAGTTTTTATAACATAAAAACTTTTTTTTTGTTTTAGTTTGGGTTACCTTTTAAGTCAGTTGTTAATTGTTGGTAAATCAATACCGATAATGCATTAAAATTTCTTATAACTCTTTCATAGTCCCATGTAAGATTAACATCATTGCAATTAAGTTCTCTAAAATAATAAACTTCTGTTAATGGCAACGCAGGCACAAGTTCAGCAGCAATAATATTTAATTCATTAGTTTTTTTTTCAATGGTAAAATTATATCTACAAACGTTTGATGTGGCCCAATACACAAGACTTGTGATAACAATTGCAACTATAATCATTACTTTACTAATACCGAGCATAAAAAAATAGATTATAGTGAGTCAACAACGACAATAGTCAGATCATCTTTTTGAATTCGTCCTGACTTAATTATATCTTCAACAATTTTATTTAATCGTTCGTGATTTGGGTTTTGTTGATACTTTTTAATATAATTTTTAAATCCATCAGACTCTAACATGTTGCCCTTAGTATCTTTTATTTCTGTAATACCATCAGTGAATATATACATTGAGCTATTAGAAAAATTAATTTTTGTTTCTTTAAATTTAAACTTTGGAGCGATACCTAAAGGTGGTCCTGCTTCTTCAAAATTAGAAAAGGTTCCATCGTTAGAATAAATTAACGGAGGTTCGTGTCCTGCATTAGCTAAGGTTAATTCTTTTTTGTTGCTATCATAAATTCCAATCAGCATTGTTACAAACATGCCTCTTGATGTTGTCTCACAAATTTCTGAATTGAGAATATCTAACAACTCTGCTGCAGAAAAATTTGTTTTACTTAAACATCTATACAAACTTGATGCCTTAGACATTAACAAAGAAGATTTAATTCCTTTTCCCGACACATCAGCAACACCAAAGCCATAAACTCCTTCAGATAGTTCTGCAAAGTTATAAAAGTCTCCTGAAACAACTTTAGCTGGGATGTTTATACCTGCTATTGGAAAATTTTCTTTTTGGTTTTGAGATAGTAAAGTTTTTTGTATCTCACCAACAATTTCAATTTCTTTTTGCATTCTATTCTTATCTATTAAATCTTTCGCCATCTTGGCATTATTAATTGCTAATGCTGCAGGTCCAGACAAAGTTTCTAAAAGTTTTCTATCATTCTCCTCAAATAATTTATTGTTTGTTTTTTTATTCAAGCAATGAATAACACCAATACATTCGTCTGAAACAATTAATGGTGAACATAAAACTGAATATGTTGTAAAATTTGTCTTATTATCTAAATCAAAATAAAATTCAGCAATTTCTCTTACATCTTTACGCACATCACCAACTCTAATACATTTCTTCATCACCGCTGCCTTACCCATTACTCCTTGGGTGATAGGTATTTCAAAATCTTCGAGGTATGCTTGATGTTTTGATGCGATACATTGGAATGATTGATTTTTTTCATCTATTAAAAAGATATTAGCAGCTTGTGCATTTATTCTTTTTATAATTAATTCTAATGAATTATTTAATGTTTCATTTAAATCAAGTGTTTTAGCAAACTCTTGATTCATTTTAGTCACTAACTCTAAATCTTTACTACTAGTGTCATCTACTTTAGTGGTTTCCTTTTTTTTTGCGCCAAAAAACATACTATTTATAAATTGATATTCGTTAATTTTTTGATATTTTTGAATTTGATGGAATTCATTATTCATGCGCCTAATTTCTATTTGCACTTAACAGATGCAATGATGCTTATACAATACTGCATTGATGGGCTCATAGAATTTTCCTCTTTAATAAAACTATAAATTGTGTCCTATATTATAGTATTTATCTTCGGAAGTATATGGGGGAGTTTTAGTAATGTGTGTATTCATAGAATTCCTGATAATTTAAGTGTTATCTATGGCCGGTCTCATTGTCCAGCATGTAAAAAACAAATTAAATGGTATGACAACATACCTTTATTGTCTTTTATCATTCTAAAAGCTCAATGTAGGGATTGCTCAGCACAAATAAATTCCAAATATTTTATGGTAGAGTTAATCACTGCTCTTAGTTTTGTATTTATATTTTATTTGTTTGGTTTCACTTCAACAAGTCTATTGTTTTTTATTTTATCTATTGGCTTTGTGATAATTTTTTTTATCGATTTAAAACATTTTATAATTCCAAATGAAATAACTTACCCATTAATCCTAATTGGTTTTTTTAAATCCTTTGATCCTAATCTTAATATCTTTTTATTTCCAAATTTTATTAATTCCTTAATAGGTGGATTGTTCGGATACATTATCATTTGGTTAATAATTTTTATTTATAAAAAATTAAGAAATAAAGAAGGAATGGGATTGGGAGATGCTAAGCTTCTTTCTGTAATCGGTTTCTGGTTTGGATGGATTTCTATACCTTTTGTTATTTTTTTTTCATCAGCTGTTGCTTTGATCAGTGTGATACCAGATTTAATTAAGAATAAAAAAAAACTTTCATCTCAAATCCCTTTTGGCCCCTACCTCATCATAGGATGTTTAATTTTTCTTTTTTTAAATGAGCAGATTAAATTATTCTTAAACTAATAAGTGCGCCCAGTTTGATCAGCTAATTATTAGAAAAAAATATCAAATGATATAATAACTTGTTATGAAAAAATTTTTTACCTTAATCATAGTTTTATCAATATCATTTTTTTTATTAATTGAATTTATCGGCGATAGATTAATAAAAAACATTTTAGAAGATAATGTTTCAAGTTCTTTAGGTAGAAAAGTAACAATCGAAAAATTAAATATTGATTATTTGAGTGGCGCTGCAGATGCTAAAGGTATTAATTTATTAAACAAAGAATTTCAAGGTTACTTGGTTAGAATAAATTCTGTTAAGGTAAATTTGGATGTGTTGTCAATTTTTTCAAACAATATATTAATTAATGATGTTCAATTAAAAGATATAAGTGTTAATTATTATTTTAATTTTTCTAATCAACGGCTTACAGATAATGTCAAATCACTACAGAAAGATCTTTCAAACAAAACTACAAGTTCACAATCAAATAAATATTTTAATATTGGAAATCTTGATGCCAAAAATATTTCAGTATCAGTATTATCACCAGAATTAAATATTGATAAAAATTTTTCATTGAAGGATTTAAACTTTAAGAACATTGGTAATACTAATAAGAGTAAAGATTATAAAGATGAATTGAAAAAAGTTTTTAATAGTACTCTGGAGACCATCAAAGATAAAGTATTAAGCAATGAATTTTTAGATAAGTTTGAAAGTTTTGATACTGGTGTCATAGAAGATAAAGTAAAAGAAAAACTGAATAAGAATAAAGATAAACTTAAGAATAAACTTAAAAGTCTAATTAATTAATAAAAATTTTTTTTATAAGTATTATTGTGAAACTTTTGATCCATTTAAAGATTTAAAAAAACTTTTATTTAAAAACCAACATCTCGCCAACCACCTCTATTGGATAACACTTCGCCTGCAATAGCTAAGATGGAATATAAAGTTTGTTCTGTTTCAGATGGTCCTGCAACGTTTGCAAAAAGTTTATTATCAAAGATAACTAGCTCAGACAAAACTCCCTCTCTGACAAATACACATGCGCTTCCATTTCCCCGACCTCCTTTAATTAATTCATGTGAATTATTAGTTCCACATTCATCGTCAGATGCACAAATATATGCATTTCCTATATTACATCTATTTGCACCTGCCGGTGGTTCATAAACAGGGAAATATACTTGTCCTTGAAACAATGTTGGTGGTGCTGAGGTTTTTCTAAATGAATTTAAAGTATTAAGATCATTAGTTGGCAAACCATCGACGGTATCCAAATGAATAACCCAAGCATCTTCTGTTCTAGGACAAAGGTCACCGGCGATATCACCAGTTACATCAGAACATACTGCTGCATCATCAATAGTTCTTGCCGCATCTGCTCCTAAGTGAGCTGTTTCAACAAATACGGGATCCGTCTCTCTTGGAATTTGTACACCATTTAAATGTCTAAAGAATGGATAGTCTCTATCTCTTATGCCATATAAAATATTATCCATAAATTGTCCTCTTGCTCCCAATTGATTAAAGTTTCCTGTTCCCCCAAAAAGCCAGAAGTCTCTGGTAGATACTCCCACTCCAGCATCCATGCCAAAGAACGATACTCTTCCATTTAATCCGGTAGCATTAAGTTTAAAAAGTGTAGTCTGGTCAAATAATTGTGCTCCATTTTTTGTAGAGTCTGTTAAATTTATTTTTGTAATTTTACCTTCTCGATCGTTGACATATACCATCGCTCCTCGCCATGGTATACCAAAAGCTGTATCTGGTGTGATAACGATTGGCGTTGTTGGAACTGAATTGTCTATGTCACTTCCAGTGGGTGTATCAATGATATCATTTCCAATAGCAATACCATTTGGTGAAGTGTCTATTATTGTAATTGGTCCATTATTTTGAGCAGCTCCATAAATTCTTCCTGGATCTTCCATATTATTTAACTCAACTAAGTATACAGCAGAACCCGTACATAAGTTGTTCGCAGCAAGGCCACCTCCCATAATTGCAACATACTTATCAAAATTTCTATCATCTATTTGGTTTGGATTGTCTGATGGTAATCTAACTATTCTTGGCGTTGACCAAGTTTCTCCCATTTTGCTATAGTCAAATTCAGGTGGAATTCCTGTTGCTGCTGAGCAAGTAGATTGTATAAAAAAGTTATCTGTTTGTCTTGTTTCTTCGACGCTTCCACCTGGATTATATGTTAAGGGTTCCTCAAAAGTAATCACTAATGAACCATTGACCATTCTAGCTTCAGCAAATGTCACTGGTTCAAATTCTCCACCACTTACCGCTGCTGAGACATTAATCATCTCCGGTGGAACTACAGAATTATCTGGTACATCAAATTGAATACTATCAAATGTATAAGTTGGCCAGCCATCCTGAGTTAAAACATCATCTAAATTTGTATTTGCTCGCAGTGCTTCTCTCGAATCTTCTATGTTAACAGTGTTAGAGGTATATTGTCTTTCTGTTATATTTCCGTTTTCATCAGCGATGTAGACAACTTGATTAATATAATCATTATATACTGAGAACATATGTAATGGACCCTCACCAGGCGAGATGATTGGGTTCGTCACATCTAAAACTGAGAAACCCGCTCCTCCTCTACCATAAGGAACCATTAGTATCGTATGCCAAGATGGATCATCCTCAAGCTCACCATTGGGCTGCAATCCTCTCATAAAAACATCATGCACAATAGGGGAACCATCAACACCAAATATTGCATTTGATCCTCCAGTATTATTATTGCCAACATCATCAAGCTGTTGATTAATTTTTATAGGTAATCTTCCTGCTATAAACGGTGGAATAAATGCCCATTCTTCGTCTCCAGTTTCTGCATTGATTGCATGTAACATTCCACTATTAGATCCAGCATAAAGAACATTTCTTCTTTGAGAATTTATAGCTCTGAAGTTTTGATAATTATTAATAGTTCTATAATAAGCTTCTTGATTATTGTCTGTGAACTGAGTGCTTCCGTCTGGAGACCCGATTTCAATCAATTGTGAATGATAAATATCTCCTTGGACGTGATCACGTATCTCAGTAATATCACAATCACCATTATAATCAAAATAATCAGAACCTCTCATAAAACTAATTAAACCCCTTAACTCATCAGCGGTACCTGCTTCACCAAGATTTGGACAGCGCTGACCAGCTGTGCCGTCGTAATAGTCAACTAGATTAAAGTCTAGTTGATTGAATAATGCGGAAATCTCATTTCGAGTTTCATCCGAGTCTCTGAAATTATTCCAATTGCCAATGTATGACACCGCTGGCATTGCAGTCCAAATATTTCTGTCATCCCGAGCAGCTTGGAGTCTAACCCGTTCAGCTGAACTCCAATTTCCTGGATGATTTTCTTCATGTTCTACAGTGCCGTCTGCATTTAATTGTTTTCTCAAGATTGTTCCCTGCCACTCACCAAATTGTTCATAAGCAAATTGTGCTTGATACAATGAACCTCCCTCTTGAATTGTTGCGGTTATCGATGGTGCAGTAAAAGCCAGTCTTTCAGCTATTATTTGCCTGATAATGGATTGCAATTGGGTTCTTAAATCTTGAGGAGTATCTGCAACAATTGTATCCATGCACTCTTGATCTCCAGCATTATCACATGAACCTATTCTTGCTAAAGCATTAAATGAATTCATACCTCTGTTACTAATACCACCACCATAAGCAACCATTAAAGTTTTTACTCCAAATTCCTGTCTTAATCTTGTCAATCGATCTGCGGTTCGACCTGCCTGACCATTAACACCTGTACCTGACTGCTCACCATCTCCAATAACTATAACGTAGTTTAATTGACAATCTGAGTTTGGATCAATCGGAGAGGACACGGGTCCTGCAAAATATTCTAAAGCTATTTGAGAAAAAGCCTCTGAGTCTGTTCCCCATTCAACTCCTAGAGTATCAAGTGTTGCCATAGCATTTGCAGCTCCATTAGGACCTATTCCAACATTCAAACATGAATTTCTAGTACATTCTACGCTACGCCCCACGGGTTAAAGTACCATCACTGAAAACAGCCGCTAGAGCAGATTTTGCTCCAGTCCATCTAGTAACTTTTCCTCCGCCAATCGAGTTTTGCCACATATTATCTCTATTAGCCGTATTAAAAGATGCTTCCGATAATTCAGTAACATAAGATCTAGATGGAAATAAAATTCTATCCCCTATAACTCTCAAACCACCAACACCCCTATGTATTCTAATACTATCCGCTGCGATAGTGCCTGCATTTCCAGTATTTTTTAAAGCACTATTCGTTCCAGCAGCTGCTAACTCAGTACAATTTCTATTATCTGCCCATTCATATTTATAAATTCTAGCCTCATTCCAATCACCAGCGTAAAAAATATCATCATCTGTATTAGAAAGTCCAATAACCATAATTCTAGACATCGGATTACATTGTCTAAACGGGGTTTGGGTATTTACTGGAAGACCATTTACTTGATCAGGTAATGTATAACCAAACATATCACTATTACTTGCTAAATACATTATATTAGCACCATCAGCTATTCTTATTCGGGTGCCGGAATATAATCGACCAAATGTATCTGTTCGATTTCTACCTCGACCAACCATATCGTCACAAGTTCCTGCTCCAAGATTACATGTAGATAAGTAAGCTCCTCTTCTTTCTCTACTAGTTCCACCAAACCAATAAATTGCTGGCACTCCATCTCTCATGGCGATATCGAAGCCTCTGATCGCATCTCCCGTTCCCCCTGTTATGGCTAATCGACATTGCATATTACTATTAAGTGCAAAAATAAAAGGTTGTCTATTATCATTATATATTCCAACAAATAATAAATCTTCATTACTAATTGTTGTTCCACCCACA
>LULE01001064.1_pt2 | contig 12115 bp, 11 predicted proteins | sample 728231 | NCBI WGS metagenome assembly LULE01 (sample SAMN03860297, study PRJNA289734) | marine metagenome | biome: seawater column; feature: ocean; material: water; isolation source: Red Sea water column Station 192 - depth 10m | place: Saudi Arabia: Red Sea | collected 2011-10-15 | depth 10 m | reverse complement strand
GTGTTAATTCTTTAGGTTCCAAATTACCTTTGTCACTCATCTCCATCTCAATTGAATTACCTGCAATACCTTTACAAATACCACAGCCAATACAAAGACCGTTCTTTACAATATCATCTAAAGAATTAATTTTTGTCATTACTCTTTATATGATGGGTCTTTTGCATCGCATCTTCTAAGTAATGCTGGCCACTCGTTTAAACCTGGTGAAAATAAATCGTATTGCTTTTGAGACAATTTCCACATCTCCTCTGTTGCTCTTTCAAGAGGTAACCCAGATGCTGTTGCTTGTACTGCAACTTCGCACATTCTAATTGCATAATACATATTCATAAATGCTTCCCCAGCTGTTGCACCAACAGTTAAAAGACCGTGGTTCTTCATGATTAAAACCTTATTGTCTCCCATGTTTTCAGCAATTCTTACTCTTTCATCTTTATTAATCGATAATCCTTCCCACTCATGGTAACCAACTTTTCCATAAAGCATTGAACTATCTTGAACTAAATGAGGGATACCATCTTTCAACGCTGTTGCAGCTAAAGCTGAAGGAGGATGTGCATGAAAAACAAATTTAGCATTTGGATGATTTAGATGAATAGCACTATGAATAATAAAACCTGCAGTATTTGCTTTTTCAGGTCCTTCTAAAACTTTACCATGCTCATCTACTTTAATTAAGTTTGATGCTTTTACTTCTTCATACAACAAACCCATCTCATGCATAAAAAATGTATGATCAGTTCCTGGAGCTCTTGCAGTGATATGGTTCCAAACCGTATCATCCCAACCCATCATGTTTGTTAATCTAAACATGGCAGCAAGATCTACTCTTACTTTCCAATCTGCTTCACTTATATTGTTTTTCATCGTCCCTCCTTTGAAAAAGTTAATTTATTATTTTGTTCTAAAAGTTTAATCACTTTTAAGTGATTAGAATTTGGTCCATATTTTTTAATCGCTTTGTTATAAATTTTTGAAGTTAAGTTCATTATTGGTAGTTTTAATTTTTGAAGTTTAATAATTTCATTAGCAAGATTTAAATCTTTCATTGATAAACCTAAAAAGAAAGATGGATCATAATCTCCATTAATCATATTAGGTCCGTATCTTGTTGATGTATAACCACCACTTGCACTTTTATCGATGATCTCTAACATTGTTTTTGGTTTAATCCCTGACTTTACTCCAAGCATCAACGACTCTGAGAGTGATAAATAGTTTAAATAACAAAGGCTAACTTGTGCAATTTTAGCAGCATAACCAGCACCAGGTTTATTTAGATAATAGGTGTTTTTACCTAATATATTAAAGATAAACTTAAGCTTACTTACTGTTTTTTTATTGCCACCAATAAAAATTGATAAATCGCCTGATTGAGCCTTTAAATTTCCACCTGATATCGTTGCATCAACAAATTGATTTATTTTTTTACTTAACTTTTGTTTTAAAAGATTAAAGCAAGTTAAAGAATTAGTAGAACAATCAATCCAAATTTTATTGTTACCTAATTGATCTATAATTTTACCTTTACCAATTGATAATGCTTTAATTTGTTTTGGTCCCGGAACACAGGTGATAATCACATCAGAAAACTTGATTAATTCATCTAATGAGCTTGTTGCCTTTCCTTTTTTGGATTTAAATTGTTTTAAAGATTTAAGACTTACATCATAACCTAATAAATCTATTTTCTTTGATTTATGTAAGTTTAATGCCATTGGCATTCCCATATTTCCTAAACCAATAAAACCTATTTTCATATCAATCCATTAACCCATCTACTTCAACATTATTTCTCTCATAATGAATTGGAAGTGCTTTACCGTAAACTTGTTTAGAGTGTTCTGGTTTATTTACTCTGTAACTATCTTTTACATATGTTGGTAATGCAATGTAACGAGAAGTATTTCCTTCTATTTTTGTTACTCTATGCATAGAAAATCTTCCTTTAAATATTTGAAGATCGCCAGGTTGAAGGTCTAATGATTTAACTTTATCTCTTGAACCACGAAGAACTTTTGTTACCTCATCAAAGTTTTCATCTTCAGTACTTCTAAGATCTGGTGAATATTCAAATAATCCACCTTTTTCCGCTTTTTGAACTAAAATACTTAAAGTAAATTCATTTCCATCAAAGTGCCAAGGAAAGTAATGATCTTTATGCATGATACTGTATGGATTTTTACCTAAAGGATCTGACCATCTATAAAGAGGAAAAACTCCTAAACTATCTGAAATAAATTTTAACATTTCTTCAGACTCGTAAATTTTATTTAAATCAGATTGCTCTTCTAAATCATCTGAATTGATGTATCCACTTTCTCTAAAAGAAAAAACTCTTTTTGGATGATCTTTAGATAAATTTTCATCATCCTTTGAAAAGTAAGGGTTATGATGATCTTTAGTCCAATGCGTTTTTGGAAGATTTCTTTCAACTTCTTCCTTCATTCTTTTCAAAGACTCGCTAACTACGAAGTTTGGAAGCACACAACATCCATCTTTATCTAATAGCTCTCTATTTTTGGTAATTAAATCTTGATACTCTTTTGATCCTGTTTGATCAATTGGGTAATCTTTTAAGTTAACAATGTTTTTTATTTCCATAATTCTCCTTTAATTAAAATTAATTTTTTAAAAAAAAAGAAGAGATTACAATTTCGTGGGCGTTGAAGAATTTAAATGATTTTTACAGTCTACTTTTTTAAGTAATAAGCTAAATAATTTAGAAGAAAGTCTTGAACTTAAACCTACTCTTGCAAGTCTGTGGTGATGTGTAGATAAGTTTAGATTCATGTGGGCGACGATATTCTATTTCAAAACAATCGTAAACAAAATTGTGTTGTAAAAAATTTAACGTCTGCCCTTAGCACTTGCGTGCTTTTCTAGGATTTTTTTGGCATTAAACTTTGCCTCTTCTGTTTTTTTAACCATCCAAATCTTATCTCTTGCAATCTTTGATGAAGAATGGTGATCAACAATTGGATTTGGATAATGTTTTCCTATTTCAATTCCAAGTCCCTTTTGATCTATATAAGTAAGTTTCCATGGCTCATGGACTAATTTATTGGGTATTTCTTTTAATTCTGGCACCCATTTTTTAATAAATTCACCTTCTGGATCCTGATCTGTTGATTGTTTAATAGGGTTATAAATTCTAATAGTATTGATACCGGTTGTGCCTGATTGCATTTGAAACTGGGAGTAATGAATTCCAGGTTCATAATCAGTAAATAATCTAGCTAAATGCTTACTGGTTTTTCTCCAATCAAGCCAAAGCTGGTATGACGCAAAAGATACAAGCATTGCCCTCATTCTAAAATTAATCCATCCATTAGATTTTAGATATCTCATACATGCATCAACAAAAGGATAGCCAGTTAAACCATCTTTCCACGCTTGATGATACTGTTCATTAAAATCATTTTCTCTAATACCATCATAAGCCCTATTCATATTTTGATATTCAATTTCAGGCTCATCATAAAGTTTTTGAATAAAATGACAGTGCCAAGCAAGTCTACTTCTAAAAGATCTTAAAGATTTAACTTTATTAAAAGACATATTGATTTGTTTAGCATTATCAATTGCATGATTAATTTCTCTCAATGAAATAGTTCCATAAGTAATGTGAGGACTTAATCTTGAACAAGCAACTTCACCTGTAATTGGTGAAGACATTTCTTTTTGGTAATTTTCAGATCTTTGTTCTAAAAAACTATTTAAGAGTGAAAGCGCTTGAATTCTTCCACCTTTTTGAATATTTGAGCCATTTATCTGATTAGTTTTGACTTCAATAGGTGATGTTTCTGTGGTTAAAAATTTACAATTAGCTTTAATAGTTTGTGGTCCGTTATCTATAAATTTATTCCACTGATTAGCCCAATAATTTCTTTTTCTATTTTCAAGTTGAATTCCAAATTGTTGTAATTGATGCCAATTAACTCCTTTTTCAACAAAGAGCTCAGAGCATTTTTGATCTAAATCTAGTGTATATTTATTTCTAAATATTTGGTTGGTAAAAATATCTGTAATTTTAAATTGGTTAATTAATTTATTTAAAATTTCAATTGTATTTCCATAAAATATTGAAATTTTAGAATTATATTTACTTATCAGTTCATTATTTAATTCTTCTAAGCTTTCTTTAGTAAAATTTAAATGAAATGAACTAGATGTTTCTAATTTCCAATAATCTTCATCATAAATAAAAATTGGTAACACTTCACCATTATTACAAGCTTTATTGAAGGCTTCATTGTCTTCAATTCTTAAATCATGTCTGAACCAAAGTATTTTTTTCATCTTAAAATGGAGACTTAAAGAATTATAATGAGCCTTCTAAAACGTATTTTAGAATTCTCACTACTTGTTTTTGATCTGAAGCAACAGCTGAAGCTGCGGCATCTACCTCTTTAAGGGCATGTTGATGATCGTCACTATGAATAACTATAATAGATTTATTTAATGCAGATGCATATCCAGCATCAAATGCTGCATTCCATTGTTTGTATTTTTCACCAAATTTAACAACAACCACATCACTTTCTTTGATTGATTTTTTAGTTCTAATTGAATTGATATTGGCCCCTTTTCGATCTTTCCAAAAATTTTTCTCTTCAGGACCATTAAAAATTTTTCAATAACTTTGACTGCTATTTGCATATCCTTTTCGATAGTAAATTCTTTTGGGTTATGACTTAAACCTTTTTGACTTCTTACAAAAAGCATTGAAATAGGACATAAATCAGACATTGCTGATGCATCGTGTGTTGCTCCCGACATCAATACAAATGGATTTAATTTTAAATTCTGAAATGATTTTTTAAGTGTACTCATAATTTTCTTATCACAACTAACAGCACTTTGATCGTAAGTTTTGTTTAAATTAAATTTAAGACCTCTTTTCTTACAAATTAGCCCGATTTTTTTAGAAATCTCTTTTTCTACTTTTTTTCTTTTTTTATCATCGACACTTCTACATTCTACAAAAGATAAAGATTTTGCAGGAATAGCATTTACACTATTTGGTCTATTCTCAATCGATGCCATCGTTGCTAAAAAGTTTTTATTTTTTTTAGCCAAATTTTCTACAGCATTAATTACTTCTGCAGTTGCAGCTAATGAATCTTTTCTAAGATGCATTGGAGTAGTTCCTGCATGAGAAGCATAACCTTCGATTTCAAGTTTAAATCTAGATATTCCAGAAATACCATTTACTATTCCAACTGCTAAGTTTTTACTTTCTAGAACTGGTCCTTGTTCAATATGAACCTCAAAGAAGCCTAATAGATCTTTTTTATTTCTTTTTAATGAGTTAATTTTTGATGGATTACATCCAAAACTTTTTAAAGCTTGTTCAATAGAAATATTATTTTTGTCTTTAAGTTTTAAATCTTTTTTATTAAATGTTCCTGCTAATGATCTTGGTCCCATCAAAGCTGTTGGAAACCTAACACCTTCTTCATCTGCAAAAGCTAAAATTTCTACATTGTAAGGTAAAATAATTTTTTTTTTCTTTAATTCTTTTAAAGCTAAAATTGGAAGTATCACTCCCATGATACCATCATATCTTCCAGAATTATAACCACTATCTTGGTGTGAACCTATCAATAACGTTTTAGCATTTTTTTTAGGACTGACGTATTTACCAATTAAAGTTCCAGCTGCATCTAAACTAATTTTTAATCCAGCATCACTCATCCATTGTTTTAAAAGATTGTTTGCAGATTTATGTTCTTTTGTAAAAGGTAACCTCGTAACCCCTTCTGCAGGTTTTGAACATTTTGCAATTTTTTCTATGTAATTTTGTATAATCATTATTTAGTTGGAAGTTTTTTTAACCACTCTTTATATTTAGTTTTATTAGTCATTTTTAGAATTTTTTCTAGTTTTACCAATGGATTTGTATCATGATCCACTCTTATATTTAGTGGTGGATTGTTTTTTTTAAAGACTAGTAATGCAGCAGACATCAATCCTCTTTTGTCGCTGCCAAACTTTTTGCCTATTTTAAGAGCTTCTAGCAATGTCTTAGCTAATGGCTCATTTTTAAACTTAAAATTATCCACAATTTTATTGATCACTTTGTCATTGGACAGCATGTTTCCACTTACAACCAAATTTGGCATAACAATATGATTAAAGTATTTTGTATTTTTATTTCCTGTAAATGAAAAACCTTTGCCTGATAAGTTTAAACAAGAGACTTGCCGGTAATGCTTTTGCTTATCATTTTTGATAACTTTATTTGTTGCTGTTGTCGGTGAATATTTATTTAGATTATTTAAAATGTTTTCACCCCAAATAGTGCTTGGATAAAAACCTTGTGATGCTGTAACACCTTTTTTTATATCTCCTCTTAAAACCCATCCTCCTACACAAAGATTTCCTGTAGCAGCGGCTCCACCTATTTCGCCCGTTTTTGGATTTCTAGCTAAAATTGAAAATGTCATAACATAAATAGCCTACTACAAAATTGCTTAATTTTACTATTTTTTTTAACCAGAAAAAAACTGAAATGAACAAATGATCGGGTTGAATTCAAAATTATCAATTGTTAGGCTTTATTTATAATAAATACAACGATGGAGATAAAATGTTAAAAAAGTTAAGAACGTTTTTTATTAGTCTTCTATCAGTAGTTTTCATTGCTGGTTTTACAGTTGCATCTAACGCCAAAGTATTGGTGGTAGGTCAAATAGCTGAGCCAAAATCTTTAGATCCAAGTACAGTTACGGCTGTAAATGACTTTAGAATTGTAATGAATATCTATGATGGGCTTGTAAGATATACAGACGGAAAATTAGAAGTCGAACCAGCTTTAGCAAAAAGTTGGGACATTAGTAGCGACGGAACAGTTTATACATTTAATTTAAGATCAGGAATTAAGTTTCATGATGGATCAGACTTTAACGCTGATGCAGTGAAGTTTAACTTTGATAGAATGTTAAACAAAGATCATCCTTATCACAATACAGGACCTTTCCCGCTATCTTTCTTTTTTTCAGCAATCAAATCAGTTGATGTAGTAAATGCTAATACAGTTAAGTTTACATTGAATGAGCCTTACGCTCCTTTTTTATCTAACTTAGCGTATCCAACAGGTTTAATTGTTTCACCAGCAGGTGTTAAAAAACACGGAAAAGATTTTGGAAGAAATCCTTCTGGTACTGGTCCATTTAAATTTAATGAATGGAAATCAAATGAAAGAGTTGTTGTTGACAAAAACTCTGGTTATTGGGATGGAAAAGCTGGAACAGATGCAGTTGTTTTTAGACCTATAACTGATGCTAATACTAGAGTTGCTGAAATGCTTTCAGGTGGAATTGACATGATGGTTGAAGTTCCTCCTGCATCATTAAGTAAATTTGGTGGAAGTAAATTTAGCGTAGTTGAACAAGCAGGACCTCACGTTTGGTTCTTGATCTTAAATGCAAAAGAAGGTCCTTTTGCTAATAAGAAAGTAAGACAAGCTGCTAACTATGCAATTAACAAACAAGCAATTGTAAATGACGTGTTAGAAGGAACAGCTGCGATAGCTGCTGGACCAACACCTCCTGCATTTGCTTGGGCGTATAACAATAGTTTACAACCATATCCTTATGACCCTGCTAAAGCTAAAGCTTTAATTAAAGAAGCAGGTGTTGAAGGTGCAAAACTTACTTTCTATGTTACTGAAGGTGGTTCTGGAATGTTAGATCCTGTTGCAATGGGAACTGCAATACAAGCAGATCTTAAAGCTGTAGGTTTTGATGTTGAAATCAAAACTTTTGAATGGAACTCGTTCCTAGGTGAAGTAAACCCAGGTTTAGAAGGAAAAGCAGACATGGCAGAAATGGCATGGATGACAAACGATCCTGATACACTTCCTTTCTTAGCGCTAAGAACAGAATCTTGGCCTGACAAAGGAGGATTTAACTCTGGATATTACTCAAACCCTAAAGTTGATGATCTTTTAAATAAAGCAAGATCATCTACTGACCAAGCAGAAAGAGCAAAACTGTATCAAGAGATGCAAGAAATTGTTCAAGAAGATGCTCCATGGGTATTTGTTGCTAACTGGAAACAAAATGCAGTTACTAGCAACAAAGTGAGTAACTTCTCACTTCAACCTTCATTCTTACTTTTATTAAAAGACGTTAAGAAAAACTAAAAAAAGTTAAGAATTATAATAGTTGCCCTAGGCTTAAAAAAGCCTAGGGTATTATCATGAATTATCTCCTTCAAAGATTACTATCAGCAATTCCTGTACTTCTGGGTATTACAATTATAGTTTTTTTTATTATTTCACTAATTCCAGGAGATCCAGCAACAGCAATACTTGGTTCTTATGCAACACCAGAAAATGTAAAATTACTAAATGAACAGCTAGGATTAGATAAGGGATTAGTTCAAAGATACTTCATTTGGCTTGGTAATTTAGTTCAAGGTGATCTTGGAAGATCGTTTGCTTTAAATCGTCCAGTATTAGATGAAATTTTAGAAAGATTTAATGCTACATTAATTTTATCAGGAACTGCTTTTATTTTATGTTCTGTTGTTGGAGTTTTAATTGGAACAATCTCAGCATTTAAACAATACACGATTACAGATAAAATAATCACTTTTACTGTTTTAACTGGAATTTCATTACCATCATTTTTTTTAGGAATGATGATGATTTTATTATTTGCAGTAAATCTTCAATGGCTCCCAGTATCAGGAATGTATGCAATTTATGGTGGGGGTGATTTTTTAGATTTAATTCATCATTTAATAATGCCTGCAATAGCACTTGCATTAGTTGCAACTGGAGTAGTTGCAAGAATAACAAGAAACTCTGTTTTAGAAATACTTAGACAAGACTACATTAGAACAGCAAGAGCTAAAGGAGTTAGAGAAGGAAATGTACTTTTCAAACATGTTTTAAGAATTGCAATTGTCACTATTCTTCCAATTTTAGGTTTGCAAGCTGGTTTTGTTTTATCTGGATCTGTTTTTATTGAGATTGTTTTTCAATGGCCAGGTGTTGGAAGAATGTTGGTCGATGCAATTTTAAAAAGAGATATTTTACTTGTTCAAGGTGGTGTCATGTTTGTTGCTGCTTGTTATGTATTATTCAATATCGCAGTTGATTTGTTACAAAGATATTTAGATCCAAGGATTAAATGATTAATTTTTTAAAATTAATTTCTAGAAACAAACTTGCTTTATTTGGTGGGATTTTATTAATTATAATTTTTGTAGTCTCGTTTCTAAGTCCTTTGTTGCCTTTAAAAGATCCTGATGTCATTAAAACCAGCGACAGATTTCTTTTACCTTTTTCAGAAGGATACTTACTGGGTACAGATCACTTAGGTAGAGATTTGTTATCAAGATTATTATGGGGAACTAGATTAAGTTTATTGGTTGGAATATCAGCAGCTTTAATTTCAGCAACCATTGGATCAATACTTGGAACTATTGCTGGGTTTTATGGAAATAAAACTGACAACGTTATTATGCGTATCATAGATGTCTTGATGGCATTTCCTTATATTTTGTTAGCACTTGCAATAGTTGCAGTTTTAGGCCCTGGTCTTTTTAATGCTATGATTGCAGTTGCTTTAGTTAACATTCCTTTTTTTGCAAGAAATATCAGAGGTGTCACTGTCACGATTGCTAACAAAGAGTTTATTGATGCTGCAAGATTATCTGGAATGAGTAATTTTAAAATTATTATTTATGAAATTTTTCCAAATATTCTTCCGGTAATAGTTGTTACAATTTCAACAACTGTTGGCTGGATGATATTAGAGACAGCTGGTCTGTCTTTTTTAGGTTTAGGTTCACAACCTCCACAAGCTGATTTAGGTTCAATGCTTGGTGAAGGAAGAAGTTCACTAATTGTAAATCCTCATACTTCATATGTACCTGGGGCTATGATTTTCTTAATTGTTATTGGAGTTAATTTATTTGGTGATGGTATTAGAGATGCATTAGATCCAAGATTAAGCAAAGGAGAATTAGTTAAACCTCAGCCTGTTACTCAAATTAAATTAAATAGAAATGTTGAAAATAACAGTAATTCTTTTTTATCAGTACAGAATTTAACTACAGCTTTTGAATTTGATAACAAATTACACATAGCATCTAAGGATGTTTCGTTTGATATAAAAAAAGGTGAATGTTTAGGATTAATTGGTGAAAGTGGTTCAGGGAAATCGGTAACAGCCTTATCAATTACTTGTCTTGTTGCTTCTCCTCCAGGTGTGATTGTTGATGGATCAGTAAAATTTCAGGGTGATGATATTTTAAAAATGAATTATGAACAAATTAGAGAGTTAAGAGGAAATAAAATTTCATATATTTTTCAAGATCCTCTTTCTACCCTACACCCACTGATTAAAATTGGAAAACAGCTTGAAGAAGCATTTATTGAACACAATCAACAAAAAAGTAACGAAGCTACATTGAAAGGTAAAGAGTTATTAAAGTTAGTTCAAATTCCTAATATTGAAAATGTATGGAATTCCTATCCTCATGAACTTTCTGGTGGAATGAGACAAAGAGTTTCTATTGCAATGGCATTAACTAATGATCCAGAATTAATTATTGCAGACGAACCAACAACTGCTTTAGATGTAACAGTTCAAGCTCAAATATTATCATTGCTAGATACTTTAAGAAAAGAGAGAGGATTATCCGTTTTATTTATTTCACATGACTTTGGAGTTGTTTCACAAATTTGTGATCGTGTGATTGTAATGTATGGAGGCCAAATTGTTGAGGAAGGTAAAACAGAAAATATAATGAGCAAACCAAGACATCCATATACTAGTCAGTTAATGGAGTGTGTTCCTCATATTGGATTTGGCAAAAGAAAACTTCCAACGATATTAGGTAGTCCTCCATCAATTACATATAAGAAAGAAATTGGGTGTTCATTTGCTAGTCGTTGCTTAATTAAAAAAGACAACTGTCTAAATGAAGATATCAAAATAGTTCAGAAAGGAGATAGTGAGGTTAGGTGTTTATATCCTCATGAATAATACGATGGACATTTTATCTGCAAACAATCTTTCAAAGTTTTATTCAAAAAATAAAGGTTTATTTAACAAGCAATCAATAAATTTAAGAGCCGTAAACAATATTAATATTAATTTAAAGGCAAAAGAGTCATTAGGGATAGTTGGCGAGTCTGGTTGTGGTAAATCAACATTAGCAAAAATGTTAGCAGGATTAATTTCACCTTCTTCAGGTGAAATAAAGATACAAGACAAAGATATAAATAATTATGAGAAGTATGAACTACCAAATCATATTCAATATATGTTCCAGGACCCAATCAGCAGTCTCAATCCAAGAAAAACAATCTATCAATCTTTAGCAGCACCTTTAAAACTGGAGGCCAAGCTCAAAGAATTGGTATTGCAAGAGTATTACTCTCTAAAGCAAAAATTATAATTCTAGACGAACCAGTTTCTGCTCTAGATGTATCTGTTCAATCACAAATATTAAATTTATTAAACGACTTACAGAAAAAATTTGAATTATCTTATATTGTAATTAGTCATGATCTTGCAGTGATAGAAGCTATATGTGACAGAGTAATGGTTATGTATTTTGGTGATATAGTTGAAAAATCTGATGCTAAAGAATTATTTCAAAAACCTTATCATCCATACACAAATTTACTTTTAAATAGTGTACCTAAAACTAATCAAAAAATTGAAATTCAAAGTTTAGTTGAAACAGAATTGCCTGATCCTATTAATCCACCTAAAGGATGTTCATTTTATTCTAGATGTGAAAATAAAACTGAAAAATGTAAAGATCTTACTCCAGAAGAAATCATTAAAGAAAATAGAAAATTTAAATGTTTTTTTCCAAATAATTAATTATTATAGATTTTAATTATGCCTTCATTTGATGTAATCAGTAAAATTAATTATCAAGAATTTGATAATGCTTTAGCAAATTGCCTAAGAGAAATTAGTAATCGATATGATTTTAAAGGACTTCATATCACTATAGAGCGAAAAGATAAATCAGTTACTACTAATGCTCCTGATGAATTAAAATTAAAGCAAGTCAATGAATTATTACAAACTCATTTAGTAAGAAGAAAAGTAGATCCAAGAGTTTTAGAAGT